>JAANMY010001347.1_pt1 | contig 28388 bp, 31 predicted proteins | sample 7279691 | NCBI WGS metagenome assembly JAANMY01 (sample SAMN14094543, study PRJNA606508) | bioreactor metagenome | isolation source: A lab-scale SPAN reactor treating ammonium-rich wastewater day 388 | place: Ireland: Galway | collected 2018-02-07
GCCGATGGCGACGGCGACCGGCGCGCGGTTGACCAGCGCGGGGGTGAAGAAATCGCACAGTTCCGGCCGGTCGACGGCATTGACCGGGATCCCGAGTTCACGCGCATCGGCGACGACGCGGGCGTCCAGCGCTTCCTCGCCGCTTGCCGCACCAGCTACGACTTCCCATCGCCGGCCTGATGTGCATCCCCCCGGTTGACGACTCCCCCGCGCTCCATTTCGCCTTCCTTAAAAAACTGGCCGATGAAAACGGCCTCAGGGAATTGAGCATGGGCATGAGCGCCGACTACGAAAAGGCCATTCCCTTGGGCGCAACCTATATCCGCATCGGCACCGCCCTGTTCGGACAGAGACAATAAAAATTCAGGCGTTGTATTCGATCGTATTCTCGATCCGCAACCCCGCACGTTTGGACTGCTCGTAATGCGCAACAGCCTTCGCCGCCTTGCCCGACTCAGCGCCCTTACCGGCAACAAAAGACAGCGCCAGTTCGCCGGGCTCCTGTCCCGTGCCGTCCTCAATAACAGCTGTCACCAGACCGCTCGCCGCCCCCATCGGGCCGCCGAAAACCGCCCCACCGATAATCCGGCTGATCGACCGGATCTCATCACCCGTAATGGCTCGGTAAATTGTTCCGACAACGGGGATGTGTTGCAGAGGGTTGATCATATCCAGAAGATCGAAAAACCCGAACCTCCCGTCTTTTTTTTGAATTTCAGCATTTGGAGCCGGGCTGGCCGCTGGCATAGCTTCAGTCATGGACGGAACGCGATCAAGCATACTCTGGCCCTCCCTCGGCCGTTATCCATAATCAATGCAACCTTTATGCCAGAATCGAACCAAACTATTGATAAGACAAGAAATCAGGATACAATCCCTTCATGTGCAATGAAAAACCAGAACCGTTGACCGTTACAGCCGACCCCCGAACATGCTCTTCGATTGCCGCCTTCATTAAAAGCGCTGGCCTGGAACTTGAAATTAACTTTGAACCGGATAAAGGGGCGCTGGAGTCCATAACTGCGAACATCGGCGAAAAAAATCTAAGCTTCAGCCAGCCGGTAAAAATCGGCACCCTACTCGACGCTCTGGTGGCGGCAACTCAAAAAACGGACAGCGCAAATAACATAAAAAAAATCGGCCACCCGCTTTTTTCGCTTAATCGCCTGCGCGGAACGATTCGCCTGACGGGCAACGAAACCGAAATCAAGCTCACCGAAAAGGAAACTGCAATCCTCTCATATCTTTTGGAAAATCTCGGCCGCACGGTCACCCGCAAGGAACTTCTGACAGCCATCTGGGAATACGCCGAAAACGTCGAAACACATACGCTGGAAACCCACATTTATCGGCTTCGGCAAAAAATCGAGGGAAATCCCTCGGAGCCACGCATTCTGCTCACAAGCGAAAACGGCTACATTTTGAATTAAAATATAAGATTAGAAGGCAACATCCTGCTTGGCCTTGAGAACGGCGGAAGCCAGGCTCTCGATAAAGCCTTCGCCGCGCTCGATCTGCAATGAACCAACATCTTGCTGGGCCAGTAAACGCAGATCGCGGATAAGACTGATAATGAACTCGACTTCGTGATCGCTTCCCTCTAGGTCGGAGCCATGAGCAAAAGCGGCATTCTGACGGGCAACCTTATGCGAAACATGTGCCGCATGTTCATAGGCCTTCACCGCATGCGCCGCCTTAAGGCGCAGCGCTTCGATATTCGTTGCGCTTCTTTGCAGATTGATCCCCGGAGGCTTCTCAAGCCCGCTCTCCCCTGAGGTCACACCAAAACGGCGGGCGATAAAACTTTCCAGATAAAGCATTAAGGCCTCAATAGAAACCGTCGCCTGATCCTCTTCAAGCCCCTCTGAAGCGTCAGGTCTTTTGCGGCCCTTGCGGTAACCGAGGGAGTCCTGACGCAACAAGCCGTAACGCGAGTCGGCGCTTTCTGCCTCACGCGGTTTATAAAGCCCGCCAATCGGTCCAACCTTGGTATCCATACCTTCTAAGCCTTGTCTGATATGTAAAACATATCAGAACATCGAAGGAACAGGCAAATTAAAGCCTTATGAAAATCTACTTCTTGAGATCGAACGGATGAGGATATCTCATATCCTCTGGGAGATTTTTATGGCGGTGCTCTTCGGCATACCAAGGCGCGACATAATCCCATAGCTGCTCGCGGCGTCCGGTCTTGTCGCTATCAACCTCACACTTCATATAGGCGATCTCGCCGATCATGATCCACTGCCGTATGGAGCCGATTTTTATCGGTTTGCTATGGTCAGCCTGAGTAGGTCGCACCTGAATCGACAAAAGAGCCTCATACTCTTGATTTTCATAGGACAAATGCTCGCTCACCGTAGCAAAATGCTCATCGGAGAGTTTCAGTTCCGCGAAGAGAGCAAGTTTATTGATAATAAGGGAAACCCACTCATCCTTGATGTAAGGATAAGAAAATGTCGGGATATAATCCTCGTTCTGGCCTGGAAACTGAAAATAAACCCGCCCCGGCTCGCCGTCCTTTGGAGCGACATAATGCACGGAAACAACGGTCTCGATATTAAGAAGGTCCTTTTTCGGGTCGAATAACCCGTAACCCGTGCCAAGGCGGATCGAGTGATCTATCAGATAATTCTCGCGCTCCTTGGTCGAGAGTTGAGAATACTCCTCCCAGCTCATAATCCAGCGCTCGAAATCAGGAGGACCGCTGCCTAGAGTAAAAAATGCAAAAACGCCCTTTTCTCTCTGGCTGGAGGGATCTTTAGACGCAGAAGAGGAATCGGATGCGAACGCAACCAACGGTGCAAAAAACAATAAAAAGGCCGCAAGGGCACTAATTGTATTTCTCATGCCGACGCAATAAAACCCCATGAACCAGCAGCCTCTGATATATTCAATAACATGACTGACAAAGAAGACAAAGGGACCTTTTCAACACAGGGCGCCGGAGATGACGGCGATCTCTGGGAAAAGGCCACAAAAGGTGCGAAAAAGATTAAAAAAGCTGATGCATACATAGATATCTCGCTGGTGCACAAAAAAAAACGAGATCCGAAATCGCCACGAACGCCTGAGGCCGGCAGGGGAATGCCCGCACAAAGCGCTCTTCCCCCCTCGCCGAAATCCGAAGATGCCTTTCAAACCGACCACAGAACGGACAAGCGGCTCAAGCGCGGAGAGATCGAAATAGAAGGAAAGCTGGACCTGCACGGGCAAAGCCGCGTCCAAGCCTATGATTCACTCGTAGCCTTCCTCCTTAAGACATACAGCAGCGGTAAGAAGTGCGTTTTGGTCATCACCGGCAAAGGCAGCCCCGCAGATAGAGAAACCGAAGATGGCCGCCAATACGGAATTCTGCGCGAAAACCTCCCCGAATGGATAAAAAGCCCCCCCTTGGACGCAATCGTCCTGAAAATACAGGAAGCCCACCCCCGGCATGGCGGAAAAGGCGCATTTTATGTGCTTTTACGCAAAAAACGGGGCGAATAGCCGCGAAAAGCTTATTAAAACGCGCCCGATCAATTCCGTGACTTAATCCCCGGCCTTTGCTATAAGGTGAATATGTCAACCCGGGATAAGAATAAGGAAAAGTCCGGCAGGGGGTAAGTTATGAGCGCGGCGGAAAACGAATCCGGAAAAGCCTATATCGCAAATGTCTCCGTCTCGGAGGCAAAAGCCTTCAATCCGGAAACAGATGATCCCGGCCAACCCGAAACCTGGGCTTCTTTGGCAGCAGCCGATTTCAATGAAAAACAGCACGGCCAGCACGAATTTTACTGCCCGTGCTGCTTGGACAAGGGCGATAAGGTCCGGCTGAAAAGACCATCAGGCGCCTATTATCAGAACATCGTTTTTGATGTGATCGATCCCAAGACCCGGGAGGTTATGAGAGACCAGGAAACGGGCGAGGCCGTCACGGAAAACCGGCGCTATTTTATCCCGCCTCGCTTTTCCCTCTACCCCATGCAAAGACACACCTGCGATCTGGCGACCCGGCTGAACGATCTCGCATCGATTATCAAACAAAGCAACGGCCTAACCCTGAACAGCGCCGCAGGAGCTTATATAGTCAATCTTAATATCCCCGCCGGCCAAACACCGATTATAAACCGCCCGCGAATTAACCTGACCCAAAGCCGCAGCTTTGAAAACGTGGCGCCCGGTGAAGGCGGTCCGGGAATGCTCCGTCGTATCCACAGATCGCAAACCGCTCCGCCCGCAACGCGCTCACAGGGCGTAAGCCATGTGCAGGCCCTGGCGGAAATGCTTGATAGCACGGAATTTGACAAGGGCCAGCGCGAACACGTAATCCTTCGTACGGGGGCTCAGGGCCTGACGCTAAAGCAGGCCTATAATGGACAAGCCGTTGATATGTACCGTAAGCTCTTTGAGCGTGAGCGTCAGCTAACCCGCGAAGGCGCTGACAACCATAACCAGATCGCCCTCTTCCACTTCAAGCCAATCGGTGACCGCAGATTCTGGAAAAAACAGGAGGATGGCTCGATCACGGTGCAAGGTCAGGCAGAACAGGTCTACGACAAAGGGGGCCGCCACTTTTATGTTTCCGCCCGCATAAACTTCCAGACCGAAAGCGCCTTCCGAGCCTTTGAGCATGCCTACAGAAAAGACAAGGAGCGCAGCTTTCTAGTCTTTACCGAGAACGCCTCGGTAGACCTCGGAGATTATGAAACAAAACGCGCAAGGGTGGACTCTGGCCTCGATACGCATGCGAACGTATTTATTGATACGGTTGTACACAACACCGCGCAAATAACTCCTTGGGCGCCAAGATCCCCGCAAATGACCATAAATTTCCCCGAATTAACAGAAACCAGGACACTTGGCCCCAATCGCCCCGAATCCGACGAGCGCGCGTTTGATATTTAAGCGCGTACAAAATTGAAAAATATAGAAAAACAGGAGATTTTCGTTTATCCTGATACATAAGATATCGTCTCAAATTTCAAAAATCATTTCTCAGGAAAAAATAAGGTCACGTATGAAAAAATCCTATTTAATCCTCGCGCTCATACTAACCGCTCTGGCAGGCAGCCCCCTCGCCTCAGCCAATCAAAATGAGGACAAGACGGTCCGTTTGGTCGCCGATGAGTGGTGCCCGTACAATTGCACGCCTGGCGACGAGGCTCCAGGAATCCTTGTTGAAATCGCACAAAGAGCGCTGGAAAAAGAAGGAATAAAGCTTCAGTACGACATCCTGCCTTGGGCCAGGGCAATTGACGAGTCCCGCCAAGGCAAACACGACGGCATCGTGGGCGCCTCCATTGCGGACGCGCCCGATTTTGCGTTCCCCGACATCCATCAATTCATGATGAAAAATGCCGTGTATACCCTCAAAGACAGCCAGTGGCAGTACAAGGACATTTCCTCCTTCAAGACCACCTCCTTGGGTGTCATCAGGGATTATTCCTATAACGACGAACTGGACGCCTACGTAAAGGACAACGAAAGCGACCAAAACAAGGTTCAGGTCGTCTCCGGTGAAGACGCGCTGGAAATCAACGTCAAAAAACTTCTGGCCGGCCGGATCGGTACGCTGATCGAAGACGAAAACGTATTCAGAATGTTTTTGCGCGATAAACCTGAATACAAAGATAAATTCCGCATCGCCGGATACCTCCCGGAAAGTGAAACCAGCAAAATCCACGTTGCGTTCTCTCCGACTAACAAAAATGCTGCGCACTACGCCGAATTGATCGCGCAAGAGACAAAAGAGCTACAGAAGTCGGGCGAAATGGACAAAATCATCGCCCGCTATCTCGGGAGCACACATTAAGTTGAACGAAGGGGCGGGCTATCCATGAATAATCTTTGCCTAATCGCGAGCGTTACGGTATTAGCCCTCATATGCAGCGTGTCCGTTGGCGCGCAAGAAAATGAAAAGAAGGTCATCTCAATCGTAGCGGACGAATGGTGCCCCTATAACTGCGAACCCGACAGCGACAAACCCGGAATTCTGATTGAAATTGCACAAAAAGCGTTCGAAAGCGAAGGAATAACGGTCAAATACTCGATATTGCCTTGGACCAGAGCAATAGAAGAAGCAAAACAGGGTAAGCACGACGGCATCGTAGGAGCGGCCGAAGCGGACGCGCCGGATTTCATCTTTCCCTCCACGCCACAGTTCAGAATGCGGAATGCGTTCTATACTTTGCAGGACAATCAATGGGAATACAAAGATATGGCCTCGCTGAAGGATGTCTCCTTGGGTGTGATCAAAGATTACACATATAGTGACGAAATCGACGCCTACATCGTTGAAAACGAACACGAGTTGGACAAAATTCAGATCGCGGCGGGCGAGGAAGCCCTGGAAACGAATATTAAAAAGCTTCTGGGTGGCCGGATCACTGCGATCGTGGAAGACAAAAACGTAGTTGAAATGTTTTTAAATAATAATCCCGATTATCAGAATAAATTGCGCATCGCAGGCTTCATCGCCGACACGCCGGACAACGACATACATGTGGCCTTTTCCCCTGCGGATAAGGAAACCGCCAAACGCTATGCTGAAATACTGGCAAAAGGAACAGAGCAGCTAATTGAAAACGGTGAGCTGGATAAGATTACCGCCCGATACCTCGGAAATACGCAGAGCGACTAAGATTTGCAAAAAGGAGCTACTTCACAGGCATGAGAAGGTTTCTCACGACACCGTTCTTATCCATAATCCTGATATATGGCTCCTCTGAAGCCCCCTCCAGGCCGATAACCATCCGATCACGGCCATAAGTATCTTTAAGAATAAGGGTCGGAGCATCCTCACGACCCGCCAACCGAAACAAAAGCCTCAGCCTCTGATTGCGGTCATGAAGTCCAATAAGGGACTGCCCCTTCTCGCGGGTTCCGGCATAGCTGCCCATCTGAATACGGATATTCTGTTGATCGTCATAAACGAAGAACGTGCCCTGTAGAATTTCACCAGGCCCGAGATAAGCCACGCGCTTCCCATTTTGATTGTAGATATCAAGCGGGATGACGTTCTTGGGCACGGTCTTCTGGGAGCTTTGGGCGGCAAGCAAAGGTGTAGGCTGCATCAAGACCGCCCCTGCCATACCCCCGGCAAACCCGGCCAGAAGGACAGGCAACATCTGTAAAAACTTCTTCATCTCCACCTCACGGCTTTATCGCGAACGCAGAAAACATATCTGCATTAAAGAATAAATTTGCTCAAATCGGCCGACTTGACAAGCGTTTCGACATGCTCGCGCACATAGGCCGCCGTGATATGGATGGCCTCCCCGCCCCGATCGCTGGCTGAAAAGCTGATCTCTTCCAGCAACTTCTCCATAACGGTATGCAGCCGCCGCGCGCCGATATTCTCGATATTTTCGTTAATTTCAAAAGCCAGCCGAGCAATCTCGTCGATCGCATCCTCGTCAAAAGTCAACTCAACCTTCTCAGTACCGATCAGGGCCCTATATTGCATAATAAGACTGGCCTCTGTCTCCTTAAGGATACGCTGAAAATCCTCCCGCGTCAGCGCCCGCAACTCGACCCGGATCGGCAAACGGCCTTGCAATTCGGCGAGAAGATCAGAGGGCTTGGCATAATGAAACGCGCCACTGGCGATAAAAAGAATATGATCCGTTTTAACAGGACCGTGTTTGGTCGCCACGGTCGTTCCTTCAATCAGGGGCAAAAGATCGCGCTGCACGCCCTCGCGAGAAACATCCCCGCCGCGCATATCCTGCCGAGCGGCAATCTTGTCGATCTCGTCCACAAACACGATACCGCTCTGCTGGACCAGATCGAGGGCGTTGGAAATAATTTTGTCCTGGTCCAAAAGCTTGTCTGACTCATCCTGAACCAGAACGTCATAGCTTTCCTCGACCGTCATTTTGCGCTTCTTACGACGATCTCCGAAGGCCTTTCCAAAAAGATCGTTCATGTTGATCATACCCATCGACGCGCCCGGCATACCGGGAATGTCGAACATTCCACCCATGGAATTCCCGCTATCCTTGACTTCAATCTCGACCTCGCGCCCGGACAATTCACCTTTGCGCAGCTTTTCCCGGAAACTGGCGCGCGTCCCCTCGCCCGCCGTCGGCCCGACCAGCGCGTCCAGAATGCGTTCTTCGGCGTAAACCTCCGCCTGCGCCACAACAGATTTCCGCATCGACTCCTGCGTCATGCGAATAGCGACCTCAGTAAGATCTCGGATAATCGACTCGACATCCTTCCCGACATATCCGACTTCCGTAAATTTCGTAGCCTCCACCTTTATAAACGGGGCCTGCGCCAGCTTGGCCAATCGGCGGGCAATCTCCGTCTTACCCACACCCGTTGGCCCGATCATCAGGATGTTCTTGGGATAGACTTCTTCCTGAAGCGCGGCGGGCAAACGACTGCGCCGCCAGCGGTTGCGCAAGGCGATAGCCACGGCCCGCTTGGCGTCCTTCTGGCCGATAATATACCGGTCCAGCTCCGACACGATCTCACGCGGTGAAAACGAGGCAACCAGAGAATTTTGGGCACTTTTTTGAACTTCGGTCATGATTCCCGCTCTTTGGATATAATCAAGCCGCGAACGGCTTGGCTTCCGAAGGAGATACCCCCATCCCGGCCAAAGGTCAACAGGCGTACACCCTTCCGAAGACCTAAGATTTGCTTTGTGATTTTGCGATAACACAGGCATAATGCGCACTGGAGAACGTCAAAAATATTCCCGATCTGTAAATCAAAAAATATAAATGGCGTAGTATGTTAACCCTGTTTTTCAGGGCGTAGGAATGTGAGAAAACGATGATTGACCAACTGTCTTTAAGTCAAGAACTGGTGATGTGGGGGGTCTTCTTTCTGGTCGTCCCCGCCCTTATGATTGCCGACCTGTTTATTTTCAATAAAAGGGATCATGTCATCGGGCTTGAGGAAAGCCTCAAGATGAGCGGCTGGTATGTCGGTTTCGGTCTTCTCTTCGGTTTGTACGTTTGGTGGAATATGGGCGACGACCACGCGCTCGACTACTACACGGCCTTCGTCATCGAAAAAAGCCTGTCGCTCGACAATCTGTTTGTCATAACCGTAATTTTCACAACGTTCTCGATCCCTAAAGAATACCAGCACCGGGTCTTGGTCTGGGGAATCATCGGCGTAATTGTTATGCGCGGAATTATGATCGGCGCGGGCGCCGCGATCGTACACCAATTCCATGAAGTCCTTCTTCTCTTCGCGGCCATCCTGATCTTCACGGGTATCAAGATGCTCATGATGAAAAGCCACGATGAAGAGGTTGATAACCTCGAAAACAAGGGCTACGTCAAATTCCTGAAAAAACATATTAATTTCACAACGGAGCTCCACGGCCACGACTTCTGGGTCAAAAAGCCTCTACCCGAAAAGCCTGGAAAAATGGGATGGTTCGCTACGCCCCTCTTCCTCGCCCTCGTCGTCGTTGAGCTGACCGACCTGATGTTCGCCTTCGATAGCATCCCGGCCGTTCTCGCGATCACGACCGAACCTTACGTGGTCTACACCAGCAACATCTTCGCGATTCTAGGCCTCCGGGCACTGTTCTTCGCGGTGGAGAACATCATCAATCGCTTCATTCTCATGAAATACGCCCTCTCCATCGTCCTGATTTTCATCGGCGGAAAAGTGTTCATAAACGAGTTCTTTTTCCACATCAGCCCGGCGATTTCTCTGGCGATTACCCTGTTCGTCTTGCTTGGCGGCATGGTGTTCTCGATCCTGATCACGAGCAACAGGCCCGAAAACCAGCCCCCTTCCGAAGATCGCTAAACGGCACGAAACGGACGGACTGACCGATGGACTTACTTCTTGCGGACTGGGCCCTGTTTTTCATATTGGTCCCAGTCCTTCTGTTTGTGGATCTGTTCTACTTTAACAAGAACGAAGACCGCGTCATTGGCTTCCGCCAGAGCATGATCCTCAGCGCCTGGTACATCGCCGCCGGCCTTGCCTTCGGGGTACTGGTCTGGGTGCAGTTCGGGCAGGAAAAGGCGCTGAACTACTACACCGCCTATATTCTGGAAAAAAGCCTGTCCCTCGATAACCTCTTCGTCATGTCGGTGATTTTCAGCGCCTGCTGCATCCCGCGCCAGTATCAGCACAGGGTTCTGGTTTGGGGAATCATCGGCGTCATCATCCTGCGCGGCCTGATGATCGGCCTCGGCGCGGCGGCGGTCCAGCATTTTTCATGGGTTCTGTTCGTATTCGCGGCAATCCTGATCTACACGGGCTTCAAACTTTTCTTTATGGATACCGATGAAGAGGTCAGCCCCGAGGAGTTCGCCAAAAAGCCTCTGGTTGTCTTCCTGAAAAAACGTCTGCGCTTTACCCCGAAAATTTACGAAAACCGCTTTTTCGCCCGCGAGGACCGCTCCGCCGAGGGCGGCCCCAAGAACGCGCTGGTCGCAACCCCCCTCTTCCTCGCCCTGATTGTGATTGAAATCAGCGATGTCATGTTCGCCTTCGACAGCGTCCCCGCCGCGCTCGCCATCACGACCGATACCTTTGTGGTCTACACCAGCAATATTTTCGCGATCCTCGGCTTGCGGGCGCTCTTCTTCGCGGTGGAGAACATCATCGACCGCTTCGCGCTGGTCAAATACGCCCTCTCCGCCGTGCTCATCTTCATCGGCGGCAAGGTCTTCTATAACGCCTGGTTCGGGCATATCAGCGCAATGACATCGCTGACCGTGACGTTGGCTGTACTAACGGCGGGGTTTGTCTTCTCGATCCTCAAAAGCCAGATCGACGAAAAGAAGAAGGCCGGAGAGCCTAAAGAACCTCAAGAATGACGTTCTCGTTCGTATAAACGCAGATATCCGCCGCGATCTTCATGGCCTTCCGCGCGATCTGCTCGGCATCGAGGTCATCCCGGTCGTAAAGCGCCCGCGCGGCCGCAAGAGCGTAATTCCCGCCCGACCCGATGCCGATCACACCGTCCTGCGGATCGACCACGTCGCCGTTCCCGGTGAGAATCAGCGAGGTGTCCTTGTCGGCGACCGCCATCAACGCCTCCAGCCGCCGCAGATACTTATCCGTGCGCCAGTCCTTCGCGAGTTCCACGCACGCGCGCGTCAGCTGCCCGGGATGCGCCTCCAGCTTGGCCTCCAGCCGTTCAAACAGCGTGAACGCGTCGGCGGTCGAACCAGCGAACCCGGCGATGATGCTGTTATCGCGGCCCAGCCTGCGAACCTTCCGAGCATTAGCCTTCAGAACCGTCGAGCCCATGGAGACCTGCCCGTCCCCGGCCACGACCACCTTGCCGCCCTTGCGGACGCAAACGATGGTGGTGCCGCGCCAGAGCTGCGCATTCGCGTAATCAAGGGATGGATCAAACATGCTAAAGGTATTGCCGCCCGCGCCCGCGAAGTCAAGGGGGCAAAAACTCGTCGCGTAACGCTATAAAACGCGATATGTTACGGTTTCTTAAGCGTTTTGTGCGATGAGTACAAAAGAGGTTGTCATGCCCGAAGCCAAAAAACCCGCAAGAACCGCCAAGGTCGAGCGGAAAACGAAAGAAACGGAAATCGCCGTCTCGGTCAATCTGGACGGGCAGGGGGCCTTTGACATAAAAACGGGAATAGGGTTCTTCGACCACATGCTCGAACAGCTCGCCCGCCATGCCCTCATTGACCTGAAAATCGATGCTAAGGGCGATCTGCATATCGACGGGCACCACACCGTGGAAGATACCGGCATCACACTGGGGCAGGCGATAAAGCAAGCCTTGGGCGATAAAACGGGCATCCGCCGCTACGGTCACTTTGATCTGGTGATGGACGAAGCCCGCTCCAACGTCGCGCTCGACCTCTCCAACCGCCCGTATCTCATCTGGAACGTTCGCTTTTCCGTGGAACGTCTCGGCGACATGGATACCGAACTGTTTCAGGAGTTTTTCAACGCCCTCGCCCAGAGCGCGGGCATCACGCTCCACTGCGAAAACCGCTACGGCACGAACAACCATCACATCATCGAAAGCCTGTTCAAGGCCTTTGCCCGCGCCTTGCGCACGGCTCTGGAAGCCGATCCCCGCATGGCCGGACAACTGCCCAGCACCAAGGGCGCTTTATAAAAACTACCAGTAACGCTTATCCGACCAGCGGTTGCCGACATTCATGACGGCCCACGACAGCGCCGCGCACATAACCCCGCATTGAATGCTGATGCTCGTCACCTCGAACGAGAGAAACCACAGGAAAAGCTCGTTAAGCAAACCGGCAACGAAACCGAAAAACACATAATTTACAAGGGTCCCGGCTTTTCGTTGCTCCAGAAACAGCATCGCCGGAAACCCCACGATGAACATATGGATATAAGCGAGGCCCGTGCCGAGAAAGAGCAAAAGCCCGATCGAGGCAGGATCGAGCAGGGCCTCGTCGATATTGATAATAGGTGAAAGCACAATGAGAATGACGACATAAAGCAACAGCCCGGCAGCCGGAACCCCGAGGCAAACATAGCCCATGCGGGTCTGCATCGTCACGGCGGTCATGCGTTTGATTTCCTGCTCGGTGAATTCCTGCTGGCGTTTGCGCTCTGTCATAACCGGATTGTAAAGAAATCCGCAGGCACTTGTCAGCGCTAATTTTAGAGCTTCCGACGCCGCAGAACTTCGCCATGCGCAGGAAAACCTTCATAGTCTGTAAGCACGGCGACATCGTCCTTTAAAGACTCAAAGCCCGCACGGTCACAACGGGACAAAGACGTACGCTTGAGAAAATCCCACACAGACGTACAGGAATAACTGTGCGCCCACCCCCCGGTCGGCAGAACATGGTTAACGCCGATCCCGTAATTACCAAGAGAGGAGGGGGTATATTCTCCGATCAAAATCTCCCCGGCATTTCTAAAGATTGCCAGAATCTCGTGGCCGTTCTTGACCTTGAGGTGAAGATGTTCGGGCGCGTACAAATTGGAAAAAGCGATGGAATCTTCAAGGCTCTCGGTCAAGATGACCCCACCATAGTTTGCCATAACGTGATGACAAATTTCACGGTGCGGAGAGGGCAGCGTATCAATAATTTTGCCCATATTATTTTTTACATAAGTCGCCAGAGCTTCGTCATGCGTGACCAGCAGGGCGGCGGAATCATCCCCATGCTCCGCCTCGTTCAGAATATCGAGAATCGTATTATCGGGGTCCGCGCTCCCATCCGCCAGAACGATCGACTCCGACGGTCCGGCAGGCATGCCAGGGTCCAGAACCTCCGACAAAATCTTTTTCGCTGCCGCCACATAGGGGCTCCCCGGCCCCAGAACCTTGCGAACCTTAGGGACGCTCTCCGTGCCATAGGCCAGAGCCGCGATGGCCTGCGCCCCGCCGCATTTATAGACGTTTTCAACCCCGCACAGCCGCGCCGTGAACAACGTGGCCGCGTCGCAGCCACCATCAGGAGTAGGGGGCGTCACAATCGCGATCTGCGGAACGCCCGCGATCACCGCCGGAACGGCCAGCATGTATAAAGCCGAAGGAAACGCGCCCTTCCCGCGTGGCACATAAAGCCCGACAGACTCAACCGCGCTCACCTGCTCCCCGGCCCAAACCCCCGGCTCCACCTCGACCATCCAATGCCGCTCGACCCGGTGCATCTGTTCCTCGTGAAACACGCGCACATTACGAACGCAGCGCTCAATCGCCTGCTTGAGCCGTTCATCCAGCCTACTTTCCGCCGCATCAAACTCTGCCCCGGAAACCCGGATATCCGAGACCACCGCGCCCTCGAACCGCTGCGCATACTCCCGCAGGGCCGCATCACCGCGCGCCCGCACATCCTCGATAATGGGCCGAACCTTCTCGGCAACAGCCTCGATATCCGCCTGTCCGCGCTTGAGAATCCGCGCCCTCGTCGCCTCGTCGGTCTGCGCCCATCGGTAAAATGCAACACTCATTGTGTCAGGCCGGTCTTTCGATTACAAACAGGGGGAAAAGCCCAAATATTAAGGCTAGGACATACAACGAAAAACGGCCGATGGCAAAAGAAACTGTTGTGATCATAGACTACGGCTCGGGCAATCTGCGCTCCGCCGCCAAGGCGTTCGAGCGCATAGGCAACACCGATGGCCGTGAAACATCAGTCGTGGTCTCGAACAAGCCTGAAGACCTGTTATCAGCATCGCGGATCGTCTTGCCGGGGCAGGGGGCGTTCGGCGATTGCATGAACGGCCTGACCGCAATCGAAGGCATGAGGGAAGCCCTTTACGAAACCGTCCGGCAAAAAGCCGTACCTTTTCTCGGCATCTGCGTCGGCATGCAGCTTCTGGCGACAAGAGGCCTCGAACACGGCGCCCACGCGGGCCTGAATTGGATCGAGGGCGAGGTCCTTCCTCTGCAGGCCGACGACCCGAACCTCAAGATCCCGCACATGGGCTGGAACGATCTGGCCTTCCCCTCGGCATCCGTGCAACAAGACAATCGCCACTTTGTGCTGCGCAACATAAGTTCTTCAGATAATTTCTATTTTGTTCACTCTTTTGTGTTCCAATGTAAGCATACGCATCATGTTCTGGCCCTCACGGACTACGGCAGTTTTCAAACCGCCATCGTCGGCAAGGACAACATGATAGGGGTTCAGTTCCACCCCGAAAAAAGCCAGAATGCAGGGCTAAGATTGATTGGAAATTTCCTGGACTGGAAACCTTAGTCGCGGCATAGGCGAATAAGTCATTGAAGATAGTAAGGAAGGCCCGGACGGATGAGCGATAAAATGAGTTTCAAGACCTTGACGCCTGTGCCACGGGTCGAACGTCTTGAATCCCTGACCTTGGGCGACCTCAACGATCTATGTGATTCCGCCACTGCCGCAATCGAGGGTGGCGGGGGCTTCGGATGGATCAAAGTTCCCGAGCGCGATGTTCTCGAGCGCTACTGGCAAGGCGTTGTCGCCATGCCTTCCCGCATCTTATTGGTGGCACGGCTTGATGGGGTGATCTGCGGAACCTGCCAACTCATGAAGCCGCCCCCAAACAACGAGGCCCAGAGCCTCAGCGTGCAACTCACAACAAACTTCGTCGCCCCATGGGCGCGTGGCCACGGCCTGGCCCGGATGCTCCTGAAGGAAGCCGAAGCACAGGCGCGGGCACAGGACTATATGGTCATCAATCTGGATGTTCGCGTAACGATGACAGCAGCTATAGCGCTATATGAAAAGGAAGGCTTCAAACGCATCGGCGAGCACCCCTGCTACGCGCGCGTGAATGGAAAAATCCTTAAAGGTTTCTACTACTACAAGATCATATCGCCAGAAGCTGCGGAACAAGCCACTTGAGTCCCTGCCCGTTTCAAGTTATGCGTTAAACCATGATCATCTACCCCGCAATCGACCTCAAGGGCGGCCGATGTGTGCGCCTTTACAAGGGCGACATGAATCAGGATACCGTCTACAACGAAAGCCCCGCGCAACAGGCGCATGAATGGGCGAGGGCGGGTTTTTCATGGATCCACGTCGTTGATCTCGACGGCGCCGTGCAAGGCGCCCCCGTAAACGAACAGGCCGTCCGCGCCATCGTGGACGCGGTGGATATTCCTGTCCAGCTCGGGGGCGGCATCAGAACCCTTGCCCAGATCGGCGACTGGCTGGAGCAGGGCGTCTCCCGTGTCATTCTCGGTACGGTGGCGGTTCGCAACCCGGCGCTGGTAGCAGAGGCATGCACATTATTCCCCGGGCAGATTGTAATCGGACTCGACGCCCGCGCCGGCAACGTCGCCGTGGAGGGCTGGGTAGAAGACTCCACCATTAAGGCCACCGACCTCGTCAAAAAATTCGAAGATATTGGTGTATGCGGTATTATCTATACCGACATTGACCGCGACGGGACCGGAGAAGGCCTGAACATGGACTCCACCCTCGCCCTCGCCCGCGCAACCGCCCTGCCCGTCATCGCCTCAGGCGGAGTCGGCTCCCTCGAAGACCTGAAAAACGTCTACGAGGCCGGAAAGCAGGGCATCAGCGGCGTGATCGTGGGAAAAGCCCTCTATGAAAAGAAATTTACCGCTCGCGAAGCTCTGGCCGTTGCCGCTGGCGGCGAAGGCCTGTCCGCCGCCTCATAACAAGGATCATTATGCTCAAAACTCGCATCATTCCCTGTCTGGACGTCAACGAGGGCCGCGTGGTCAAGGGCGTAAACTTTGTCGATCTGATTGACGCGGGCGATCCTGTGGAGCAAGCCAAGATTTATGACGAACAGGGTGCGGATGAACTCTGTTTCCTTGATATTACGGCGACCAGCAGCAACCGCGAGACCATCTTCGACGTCGTGCGACAAACAGCCGAGCAGGTGTTTATTCCCCTCACTGTGGGCGGCGGCGTGCGAACGCTGGCCGACATCCGTAAATTGCTGGAAGCAGGGGCCGATAAAATCTCCATCAACTCTGCCGCGGTAAACAACCCTGACTTCGTGCGCGAGGCCGCAGAAAAATGCGGTAATCAGTGTATCGTTGTCGCCATCGACGCCAAGGCCCGCACCGATGGTTCCGAAGGCTGGGAAATCTATACTCATGGCGGACGCCAGCCGACCGGCATTGACGCCATTGAATGGGCGATCAAAATGGCAGATTACGGGGCCGGTGAAATCCTCCTCACCTCGATGGATCGGGACGGTACGAAAAAAGGATTCGACATCGCCCTCACCCGCACGGTCGCCGATGCCGTACGTGTCCCAGTGATTGCTTCGGGCGGAGTAGGGAATCTCATCCATCTTGTGGATGGAATTAGGGATGGCCACGCCTCAGCCGTCTTGGCAGCTTCGATATTCCACTTTGGAGAATATACGATCGCAGAGGCCAAGCAGGAAATGAAAAGGCAAGGAATACCAGTACGATGAGCGACGATATTCTTTCAAAGCTTTACAATGTTTTACAGTCAAGAAAGGTCAGCTCTACCGAGAAGTCTTATGTCTCGTCATTATACGCACAGGGTGTGGATAAAATGGCAGCTAAGATCCTTGAAGAAGCGGACGAAACCATCGCCGAAGCTCGAAAACTTGACAAAAATGCCGCCGATGATAAGGCGCGTACAGCCCTGATTGCGGAATCGGCAGACCTCACCTTCCATCTTCTGGTGCTCTTGGCGCACTATGACATCCCGCCCTCTGAGATTCTCAAAGTGCTTGAAGGCCGCTTCGGCATCGGTGGCCTGGAAGAGAAGGCATCAAGGCCCCCTCAAAAAAATTAATCGATAGATTTCATCCGTTAGGGTGGCGCTGCGCCTTAATCATCCCCTCATTATCGACCTAAAGCAAAAGCCCGTTGCCGAAAAAAAGCCGTCGCGTCCGTGAAATCCCCGATCAGATAAACAACACCGTTGGCTTACTAAGTCATAGCGAGCCTCTCACGCGCGCAAGCTATACCCGCGAACCCTGAAAATGACAAATTTCTTGGCAGAGCAACATTCTTCCAACTATAATCCATAAAGAATAAGAAAATAAGGGATAGGGCGTGCCGGAAGCCATAGCAGAAGCCGAACAGGAAATCACGCCCGGAGCGCAAGCCGCGCCGGAGACCGCCAAGCCTGAGCAGGGCACGCTGCGCAGAACCTTCCAGCGCGAATCCGGTCAGTTTTTTAAGATCGACCTTGACCCCATGACGACCGCCCCGGCGGAAACCGGCATCACGGGCATAGTGAACGACCCGAGCTTCGTTAATCAGCTCTGGGACAAACCCCACGTTTATTACGACGACCTCAACTCATCGATTTTCACATCGCAGTTGCGTGCACAAATGAGAGTGGTGACGCCGCCCCCCGCCGAGGGGGCATCGTGGGACGCTCACTATCGCGCCAACAGGGAAAACCTCAGGGAAACCCTGATAGAAACCGGCGAAACATTCATGAATAACCTGCGCGAAACCTCGCCCGAGCTTCATGCTCTTATAGAAAGAGACATTCATCAAAGCCTGCGCCCGTTGAGCGGCTCAACCTTGCCGACCGTTCAGGAAATGACGGACTCCCTCGACCCCGAAGAAAAACTGGCGCTTGAAAGACTACGCGCCGCCAACCGAATGACCACAAATTACTTTGTGAATACGCTTTACGCGAACGATGCATTGACCAGCCTGGTGGAATCCCAAACCATGCCCTCGCCAGAAGAGCTTGCGGAAGCCGCAGTCGCCTACCGCGAGTCTAAAACCGTCATGGCCTTCATGCCCGGTGAAAACTTCTCACTGATGGGCAACACCGAAATCCACCGCTCCTTACAGCAGGCCCGCAATCCGCCGCCCGGAACCAACGCAGAATGGGCGGCGGTCGTTACGGCCCACGAAACTGAACATTTGATTGACGCGGCAAAAGACAGGGACCCCAAAATTCTTCCTCCTGAATTGCGAGCCGTTATCGAACTCACAGGCGACACCATGTCGATGATGGGCACAATTCAGGAAACATTCTCGCATATGAGGGAAATCGAAGCCGACCTCTCGGCCGTTCAGGCTGTGTACGGACAGGTAACGCCGGAAATTTTACCCTATTGGGGCGCTATTCGAATCGGCGATAGCATGATCAATACAATGCCCCAGCTCTTGCGCGAAAAAATCCCGGAGAACGAAAATATCATAGTGGTTCCGTCGGCCGTCAGAGACAACCACGACACCGGATACTTCGTCTCCGAATATCTTGAAACCGGAAACATCCCCGACTACTTTGAAATGAAATCCGCCGTGGATGGCTTCTACGATAAAACAGCCGATCAACTAATCGCGGCGGCGCAAGCGCCGCTAAAGGAGGCGGGCCAGCCGCAAGCAACCCTGCGCACACTAACACCCAGCCTTTCTGATACAGTTGACCTTGTGCAACGCACATTGGCGCAAGACCCGCCCGTATATTCTCCGGCAGAGGCGCAAATCGCACAGAAATTCGTGGAGGGAATGACCGAGCAGCTCGGAATAGAACGCGGAAACATCGCGCAATCCCTGACAAACGCGATAAGCGCCCTGCCCAAGCAACCTGAAAACACCCCGGCTCCCGCAGCAGCCCCGGCGGTGAATTAGCAATATAAAATTTAGCCCGTCTGGCGGCTACCCGGATAATGGGCGAGGCGATGCAGAACTTCATCCAACTGGTCGAGCGACTTGAACTCAATCTTCACATGCCCGCTCATCCCGTCCGCCGTATCGATCGTCACGCGCATGCCAAGTAAATTTGACATATCGTTCTCAAGCGCCAGCGTATCGGGGTCCTTTGCCTTATGGGCCGGACCGATCCGCGCCGGACCTTCGTTTGTCTTACGACTACGCTCCTTCTGAACGCGGCCCGAGGAGTCAGCTGTAAGCTTTTCAGCCTGCCGCACACTCAAACCACCCTTGATAATCTCCTCTGCGAGATCTTCCGGATTATCGCAGGTAATCAGCGTGCGCGCATGCCCCATGGAGAGCTTCCCGGCGCTCACATGCGCCTGAACAGACTGCGGCAAACCCAGCAAACGAATCATGTTGGCGATATGCGAGCGGCTCTTGCCGACTGATTTCGCAAGCTCTTCCTGCGTCTGCCCGTAAGTTTCAAGGAGCCTCTGGTAGCCTGCAGCTTCCTCAATCGGATCAAGGTCTTCACGCTGCAGGTTTTCGATCAACGCGATCTTCAGCGCCTCGATATCGTCGATATCCAGAACGATGACCGGAACTTCATGCAACTGCGCAATCTGCGCCGCGCGCCAGCGCCGTTCTCCGGCAATAATCTCAAACCCGCCCGATCCTTCCCGGACCAGAAGGGGCTGTAAAATTCCATGCTCGCGGATCGAAAGCGCAAGCTCCTGTAACGCCTGGTCATCAAAATGACGGCGCGGCTGCGTCGGCCCCGGCGAAACCATGTCAATCCCGACCGTCTGACGCGAACGGCCAGATGCGCCTGACGCCGCCTGCTCGATAATCGGCGCGTAAACTTCTTCCTCGTCGTCAAACAGGGCGTTCAAACCGCGCCCGAGACCACGGGATTTTCCTTCGGTGGATTTTGCTTTGGCTTCGCTCATGATAATCACGCCACTCGTTGTTGTTCAAATATCTCGCGTTCGCGCCCGATCACTTCTTTGGCCAGCTGGATATAAGCCTGGGCACCCGGTGATTTCATATCATAGATAATAGCGGGCAGTCCATACGACGGCGCCTCCGACAGACGGACATTGCGCGGAATATGCGTCTGATAAACCTTGTCTCCGAAAAATTTCCGAACGTCTTCAGCCACTTGCGCGGACAGATTATTCCGGCGATCCACCATTGTCAAAACGATGCCCTGAATATCCAGATCGGGATTAAGAGACTTGCGAACGCGGCGAATCGTCTTGGTCAGATGACTAAGCCCCTCAAGTGCGTAAAACTCGCATTGTAACGGGACGATGAGCGACTCAACGCCAACAAAAGCATTAAGCGTCAAAAGATTAAGTGAGGGCGGGCAATCCACGATCACATAATCATAGGGCAGGGGCTTACGAATAGCGTTCCTAAGGCGGTATTCCCGGTACTGTTCAGTCACCAGCTCAATTTCCGCGCCGGCCAGATGGATGGACGACGGAACGACCGACAAACCCCGCACCTTGGTCGGCACCGCGACCTCCGTCACCTCGGCCTCATCAAACAAAACATCATAAATGCTCTTTTGAATCTCGCTGCGCTTAACCCCCAGCCCGGTCGTCGCATTGCCTTGCGGATCGAGGTCGATCAGCAAAACCTTCTTACCGACGGCGCACAAGGCGGTGGAAAGATTGATCGCAGTGGTCGTTTTACCCACCCCGCCTTTCTGATTGGCGACAGCAAGCAAACGGGGCATCGAAGCGGAATTGTTACTCATGGCTATAAACTTAAACGGTTTTTGTGAGGGAAGGAAAGAGGAAAGTGCGAATCGTCTTATACCCCCATCTTGCGCCTTGCCACAAAAAAACGCAAGAAAACCAGACGGATCGCCCGCCATTATTCACAGGCGACATCATAAAGCCGCAACACCCGGGCGCGGCTCTCTGTGACGCTCGGATACGAATCGACGCTGAATGCGAACGTTTGGCGTGCAAGGGCCAGTTCCTCATCAGCCTTTTCGCCTTTTAAAAGAATCAGTTGCAGACTCTTGCTTTTACGATTCCATACGGATGAGAATTCCAGAAGTTTCGTGAGGTCCGCCAACGCCCGCGCCGTGACAATATCCGGCACAAATGACTCGGTGACTCGCTCGATGCGCTCATTATGAATCGAAACGTCTAAACCTGTTTCACGTGAAACAGTGCGCAGGAAAAGGCATTTGCGCTCATCCGATTCGACAAGGTTCATATTCAGTTCAGGGTTCAAGATCTTCAAAACCAGTCCCGGAAATCCCGCACCTGAACCAAGATCGGCAACAACCCGCGCATCCTTCGGAAAATACTGCAAAATCTGCGCGGAATCATAAAAATGCCGATGCCAGGCCTGCTCGATGGTTTTCGGACTAACCAAATTGATTTGCTTTTGCCATTTGACCAGTAAGCCGTGATAAATCTTGAACCGCTCGAACATCTCGGCGGACAGACCCAACGCCTGCCGGAAATTTTCGGCGCTAAATTCCTCAGGCCGCATGACTGTCGGCATCTTGGGCGGGCTTGTTGCGGACATAACGCAAAAGCGAAATCACGGCGGCGGGCGTCACACCCGGAATACGCGAAGCCTCGCCAAGGGTAGTGGGGCGAACGCGCTCCAACTTCTGCCGGACCTCGTTGGAAAGACTGCCGACTTTGGAATAATCGAGATCACTGGGCAAGGCCAGCGCCTCATCCTTACGGTAGGCTTCAATATCGGCCCTGTGACGGTCCATATACCCGGCATAAAGCGCATCAATCTCGATCTGCTCGCGGATTGCGGGGGAAATTCCCCCAAGCTGCGGCCACAAAGCTTCCAACTGCCCCCATTTCACATGCGGATGCCCCAGAAGGGCGGCCACGGAACGGCGAATTCCGTCCTGATTGACGCTAATACCTTGTTTCGCCAGCTCATTCGGCGTCGCCTGAAGCGTATTCACCAGTGTCCGCGCCACATCCAGCGCCTCGGCTTTCTGACCCCACGCCACCCGGCGCTCCGCCCCGATACACCCGGCTTCGATCCCCCGGCCCGTCAGCCGCTGGTCAGCATTATCTGCCCGCAGCCAAAGCCGGTATTCCGCCCGGCTGGTGAACATCCGATAAGGCTCCGGCGCCCCCCGCGTGGTCAAATCGTCGATCAGAACCCCGATATAGGCATCCGCCCGATCCAGAACGAAGGTTTCGGCCCCCGCCCGGGCATGAACATCCGCTCCCACCTTGGCTTGGAGGGCCGCGTTGACCCCGGCCATAAGCCCCTGCGCCCCGGCCTCCTCGTATCCTGTCGTTCCGTTGATCTGCCCGGCAAGGAACAATCCTGGCAACCGCTTGGATTCAAGGGTCTTTTTCAAATCCCTAGGGTCCACATAATCATATTCGATCGCATAGCCCCATTCCATGACGGCGACATTCTCAAGCCCCGGAATAGTCCGAATCATCGCATCCTGCACCTCGGCGGGCAGGGAGGTCGAAATCCCGTTCGGATACACGGTGGGGTCGTCCAGCCCCTCCGGCTCCAGAAAGATCTGATGCCGGGGCTTGTCGGCAAAACGGTTGATCTTATCCTCGATGGAGGGGCAATAGCGCGGCCCTGAACTCTTGATCCGCCCGGAATACATCGCCGAACGATGCATATTCTCCTGAATAACCCTGTGGGTAGACTCGTTAGTATACGTCATAAAGCAGGAAACCTGCGGCACCGTAACCTTATCCGTCAGTGTGGAAAAGGGCATGGGTGGGTTATCTCCGGGCTGTTCTTCAAGAATGCTCCAGTTGATCGTGCGCCCGTCCAGCCGCGCCGGAGTCCCGGTCTTAAGCCGCCCCAAGGGGAAACCCAGCCGTTCCAGCGTCAGCGCCAACCCGACGGCGGGCTCCTCGCCCACGCGCCCTGCGGGCTTGGTCTCCTCGCCCCGGTGAATCAGGCCCCGCAAGAACGTCCCCGTGGTCAAAACGACCGTGCGGCAAGTAAATTCCCGCCCGTCCAGCGTCCGCACGCCGGAAATCGCGCCCTGCGCATCCAGAATAAGGTCCTCAGCGCCCCCGGCAATGGTCGTAAGGTTGGAAATCCCGCCCAGAATCTCCTGCATGACAGTCCGGTAAAGCTTTCGGTCGGCCTGTGCCCGGGGCCCGCGCACCGCCGGCCCTTTGGAGGCATTGAGAATGCGGAATTGAATCCCGGCCCGGTCGGTCACCCTTCCCATCACGCCGTCCAGCGCGTCGATCTCCCGCACCAGATGCCCCTTGCCCAGCCCCCCGATCGCGGGGTTACAGGACATAACGCCCACCGTCTCAGGCTTATGGGTCAGCAGCGCGGTCTTCGCGCCCATGCGCGCTGCACCCGCCGCTGCTTCGCATCCGGCGTGGCCCCCTCCGACAACAATAACGTCAAAATCGCGGTCCATAGCGGCGTTTTATACAGATTTTCCTATCAAAACGCCACAAAACTCTGTGATTACTTGCCGATACAAAAGTCTCTGAAGACAATATCAAGCAAATCTTCAACGTCCACCCGCCCGGTAATCCGGCCCAGATCACGAATGGCAAGCCTCAAATCCTCCGCCAGTAACTCCGGCAGGGCGCCCTCAAGACACCGTTCGAGGGATTCGACACATCGCTCCAGAGCCTCCCGGTGCCGCTGGCGCGTCAGGGCAGGGGCTTCATTCCGCCCGATCATCGCGGCGATCTTTTGCTCCAAAGCCTTCAAAAACGCATCGACCCCCGCCCCGGTCTTGGTCGAAATCGCCACAAAATCCCCCTCCGGCTTAAACTGTACGCCCAAATCGACCTTGTTGATCACGCTCAAACTCTGCCCGTCAACCATGGCCAAAGTATACGGGTCCGCCTGCGCCTGCGTGCCGTCATAGACCAGAACCTTGATATCCGCCGCCTGCGCCCGCTCCATCGCCCGCCTTATGCCCTCGGCCTCAATCCGGTCATGCCCGTCACCACTCAGCTGTTCGGGCCGAAGCCCCGCCGTGTCGCAAAGGATAACCGGATACCCCCCAAGGTCCAGATGCGCCTCAAGAATATCCCGGGTCGTCCCGGCAATCTCGGAAACGATGGCGATATCCCGCTGGGCCAATAAATTCACAAGGCTCGACTTACCGGCGTTGGGCGCACCGATCACCACGACGCTGACCCCATCGCGCAGCCGCTCGCCCCGCCGCCCGTCATCCAGATGCCCCCGGATGGTAGCCGCCAGTGCCCGGATTCCCGGCCCCAACGTCTGAGAAAGGTCCTCTGGCAAATCCTCATCGGGAAACTCCAGCTCCGCCTCCGCATGCGCCAAAATCCGGCTTAAATCCTCCCGCCAGCCTTCATAAAGCCGTGAGAGGGCGCCGCCCATCTGCGCAAGCGCCTGCGCCTTCTGCATCTGCGTTTCGGCATGAATAAGGTCGGCAACAGCCTCCGCCTCCGTCAAATCCATCTTGCCGTTCTCGAAAGCCCGCCGCGTAAATTCCCCCGGCTCCGCCATCCGGTGCCCCGCCTGCCGCCCCAGCACGGTCAGCAACTCGCGGATCACCGCCGGGCTGCCGTGAAGGTGATATTCAACGACATCTTCACCCGTATAACTCCCCGGTCCCGGAAACGCCGCAACCAGCGCCCGGTCTATGGTTTCACGTGAAACCGGCTCCCGCAGGGCCTTAAGCACGCACAGGCGCGGTAAAGCCTCGGATATCCCCGTCAGCGCTCGCAAGCTCTCGAACGCGCACGGCCCGGACACGCGGACGACCGCGACGCCCGACCGCCCGTGCCCGCTGGCCAGCGCAAAGATCGTCTCGCTCATTTCTTTTGCTGTTTAGGCTCGGCCGTGAACACATTGCCGCCATAGGCCGCATCCATCTGCGACCAGAAGATTTTCTGAAACTCGCCCATGCTCTGGATCGTCAACGGCATCCAGGTTTTAACGATCTCCTCAGGGCTGAGCGAGCGGATATTCTCCTGCAGCTTCTTCTCCATCTCCTGCATCATCTTTTCCTGCATCGGCGCGATATTCGGAAGCCCCAGAAACAGCCGCGCTTCCTCGGGCGTGCATTCGACGTCGAACTTGAATTTCATTTGTATACCTTCCTGCCTTCGATTAGTCTGGAGGCCATTATATGGGCATTGCCCCCGGACGTTAAGGCTGATTCTCGAAACACGAAAGAATAGACAGACGTGAGCGAAAACCCCGAAAATCCGAACCCCGAATCTACGCAGCCGGACGACACCGGAAACCTTGGCGAGGGAGCCTTCGGCCTGCCCCAAACCTCGGCTCAGGTCGCCCCCCTGATCGAAACCAAAATCTTCAAACTCGATATCGACCCGGCCTACAAGGACAAGGCGCTCGAACGCGTCAAAAAAATCGTTGAGGGCAACAAATTCGATCTCGAAAAAATCAAGCTGGTAAGCTTCGAGGGTGAAATCCTTCAATTCCCGGCTACAACGACCCTCAAAATCGCCACGAAGATCAGCCGCAAAAAGGTCCCCGGCCGGATGCGCGGCCCCGAAGCCGTCGATAACGAACAGGCCCTGACCGTCGCCCTGATCAAAGAATACGACAAGATGGAAAACGACCCCGACATGATCCGCAAGATCACGGAGACGGCGACATCGCGCGAGGATAAATGCTTCGCCCAGCAAAATCTGGTGCTTCAGCTTCCGTTCTGGAAAAAAGATTACGTCTGGTTCGAAGGATGCGAATCCTGCCGCTCGACCGGAAAACTCCGCTGCCAGCGCTGCGCTGGCAAGGGCGTCGATCAATGCTCGCGTTGTAACGGCTCAGGCATGTGCGCGTGCAGCCAGTGCCGGGGAGCGCAGATGATTCAGGGGCCACAGCAAGGCCGCAAGATCCAGTGCCCGACCTGCCACGGAAGAGGGCGCATGAGCTGCGTTCTGTGCAACCAGACCGGACGTGTCAACTGCCCGACCTGCCGCACCAAGGGTTCCACCCAATGTCCGGTCTGTCAGGGCCACGGCTGGAGCAGCAATATCCAGATCGTCGAGATCGAGGCCAAGGCCGAATTCACATACCCGAAAGACGAACTCCCCGACAAGATCGTGGCATTAATGGAGGAACTCGGCCCCAAGATTGCCGAACACGCCCAGGTCCACCTCGTCCACCTGCCGGACGATCCCGAGACCCTGAAAAAACTCGAGGAAAAAAAGGCAGAAGAACAAAAAACCAAGGAACGGCACGAAGCCAAAACCTTCAAGGTGGATATAAACTACGAGGTGCTTCTGCCGCACGGCCACGTCGAATACGATATCGACGGCCAGTCTTATTACGCCTTCATGTTCGGCTATAAGGGCGAGGTCATCCACGTCTCGCCCTTCCTTGAGGAAATCATCAAGAACGGCATCCGCAAGCTTGAAGACGCGGTGGACGGGCGGGGCGATATCGCCGACAACCTCCGCAAAGCCGCCGAATACCGCACCCTGCGCGATATCATTCTTTGCGCCGCACGGCTTCCGCTTTTAAAAGCTATTGAGAAGGTAAAAGAACGCAACAGCCTCGGCATCCGTGATGAAGTCATCAACGATCTGGTCGTGAAGGCCGACCGCGCGATCAAGAAAATCACCGACAAGCCCCGCCTCTATGGCCTTCTGGCCGGAAGCGCTGCGGCGGCAGGATTATTCGCCGCTTATTTCCTCGGTCCCCTGCACGCCCTCGCGGTGGAAAAGACCGGAAACGATGCCCTGGCCGCGCTGTGCGACCTCGGCGTTCTGGGCATAGGAATATACATGACCACCGTGTTCATGCAGACCTTCGCCGCTGGCTCGATCCGCAAGGCGATGGAGGGCATCGTCCCACCCGGCAAGGCGGGCAAGATGACGCCCAAGCTGGGCGCGAAGGGTCTGCTCGCCGTGCTGATCGTGTTGGCACTGTTCCTCGGGCTTACCGAAGCCACCCGCCACACCGGCGCCAAAACCCCGGTATGGTATCAATCCATGATCTCAAAAATCCTGAAATAGAAGCTTATCGCCCAAGAGCAAACTGAATTTCTGTCGGGGCAGGCGCAAGGAGCGAAGTGTGCGAGGATGTACACGAGCGACGCAGCAACGAACCCCGGGTGAAATTCAGGAAGCTATTGAAAAAAAAGCGGCCGTTCTGAGCCCGAAGGCTACAGAACGACCAGCGACGTGAGGGACAGTGCCATGTCAGGGTGACATGGTTCTGCCGCTATTGGGTCCACCGGAAATCGCGGGACATGGCGGTCAAGGCTTCGTTTTTCCGGCAATCCCTGTACGCGGCGACCGCGAGAGCAGCGCGGCCGTCGGAGAGGGGTTCCGATGAAACTTTGATCTGGACCATGGTTTCCGCAGTGGCTTTTCCCGGTCTTTCCAGCGGTCCGGGGGCAAATCGGACACCGAAAAGAAGACCAAGAGCGGCAATTTGACCAGCCGTGCGCTGGCTTCGATCGAGAGCGGATTCAGGGGAGATGGTTTGGATGGATTTGAGCAGGGGAAGGCATTGATCCGCGTTCGTCGAGGAGGGAACTTGAGTGTAAGGCTGACCCCTGAGGATCGAGCCGGATTCAGTAGGCGGCAAGGATGCGCCGGTCGGAGCGATGGACCAGGCGTTGCCGGCCGAGAAGGCGAGCAGGAGGACGAAGCCGACAAGATACGCCGCCGCGACGCGCGACATGCGGATCGTTTTCTCAAGGTCTGATACGTGTTCAATACGCAATCTCATTACACCACCTTGAAACGTCTCTTTCTGATTCACACAGTTTTTTGACAAGACGTTTGTCGTCACTTCACCTCTAATTGCACCACAGATACTGAATTATGACAAACAGTTTCGTTTCGGATTTTTTCCGCTTTTTCCTGTTATTTCAGTTAAATAAACAAAAAGTTTATGCAAAATTTTTCTAAAATTTTAAGGGAATCATAACCTTGCCGAAGCAGAATGGGGGCCGGGAACACCACGCCAAGATTAAGCCTATGATTTCAAAAGCATTAAAATTCATACTGCTCTGCGCCGCCTCGATGGTCTTTCTCTTCAGCTTCGGGGTAGGCTTCATCTATCTGCAGAACTTATTCGCCTACAACACCATAGCCACCTATGAAACATGGGCCTCCCTGGGACTGGCCGACGCGAAATACCGCTTGGCCTTAAGCTATATAAAAGGCGGTGTTTTAAAAAAGGATATTCCCAAAGCCATAGAATTGCTGAGAGAGGCCGGCGACCAAAATCATACCAACGCACTGATTAAATTAGGAGTGTTGTATCACAAGGGCACGGAGGTTGAGAAAGATGAAGAAAGTGCATTCCACTACTTTGAAAAAGCGGCATCACTAAACAATCCAATGGGCGTCTTCAACCTCGGAATAATGTATCAATTCGGTTATGGGACAGATCAGGATTTTGAAAAGGCTTATTCCCTGTATGAACAGTC
>JAANMY010001348.1_pt1 | contig 28360 bp, 19 predicted proteins | sample 7279691 | NCBI WGS metagenome assembly JAANMY01 (sample SAMN14094543, study PRJNA606508) | bioreactor metagenome | isolation source: A lab-scale SPAN reactor treating ammonium-rich wastewater day 388 | place: Ireland: Galway | collected 2018-02-07
CAGGGTCGTCTTGCCGTGGTCGACATGGCCGATCGTGCCGATGTTGACGTGCGGCTTGCTTCGCTCGAACTTCTGCTTTCCCATTCGTGATTACCTCCGGGCGTCCAGCGTAAGTCCAACGCCCGCGATCGATAGTAGTACCCGGACAACATGAGCCAAGCCCACGATGGGAATCGGACCCATGACCTCTTCTTTACCAAAGAAGTGCTCTGCCTCTGAGCTACGTGGGCACGCTCTGCCCAACCTCCGGCGATTCGCCGGTGGGCCGGGCTCGCGTCGTGTGAGCGGCCGATGCCGGGTGATGGATTCGAACCACCGAAGCGTTCCGCAGCTGATTTACAGTCAGCCCCCTTTGGCCACTCGGGTAACCCGGCACGATGCCGCTCGAAGCCGACGCTCACACAAACCGACACTCGGTGGGAACACGCGCCACCGAGTATCGATTGAAACTATAGCATAGCGGTTCGCGCGGTGTCAACACATTCTGCAGCCTGGCTGGCAAGAAGACGGCCCGATTCGGTTGACAAGCGTAAAGCGCTATTGGGTATGATGGCAGATGTCTCTAGCCTTATCAAGAGTGGTGGAGGGACCGGCCCTGAGAAACCACAACAACCACCCCGTCTCGCCGACAGGGCAGGTGCTAAATCCGGGCAGCGAACGCTGCGAGATAAGGGGCACAGGCGATCAAGGAATGTGATCCAGCCCCTTCTGTGTATGCAGAAGGGGCTTTATTCTTGGCGCCGAGCCCGGTAGGGCAGGGGGCGCAACATAATCATGTTCGGCGAAGGTCAGGAGGACCTTATCAACATGGCTGCTCACTTTTCGTTTACTTCGGAGAGCGTGACCGAAGGGCACCCGGATAAGCTGGCCGATCAGGTTAGCGACGCTATTCTGGACGAGCTTCTCGCGAGTGATCCGAACGCCCGAGTAGCGCTCGAAACACTTCTAACCCGCGGCCTGGCGGTGGTGGCCGGGGAACTGACGACGAGTCGGTACGTTGAGATCGCCGATATCGTCCGACGGACCATTAACTCGGTCGGTTATAATCGGACTGAGTATGGCATCGACGGCGATACGGCGGGCGTGATGCTTGCGATTCAAGCCCAATCGGCCGATATCGCCCAGGGGGTCGACGGAACCAGCGCAGACGAGCAGGGGGCCGGCGATCAAGGCATGATGTTCGGCTTCGCCTGCGATGAATCTGAGGAACTGATGCCACTTCCCATCATGGTGGCTCATCGACTGACCAGACAGTATGCGGAGATCCGTCGCAGTAAGCCGGGGCTCGGCTTGCGGCCGGATGGGAAGTCGCAGGTAACCATCGAGTACATCGAAGGTCGTCCGACGAGGATCCTGACCGTTGTTATGGCTGCTCAGCACGACGATGGCATCGATGAGAACGCTGTCCGTGATACCGTCGCGCGTGAGATCATCCGACCGGTGCTGGCCGACGTCAAGAGCGTCGAATCAGATGGCTGCGCCATCCTGGTCAATCAAACCGGTCGCTTCGTTCTTGGAGGCCCGCAGGCTGACACCGGCGTCACGGGACGGAAGATCATCGTGGATACCTATGGCGGTTATGCGCGGCATGGCGGGGGAGCGTTTTCCGGCAAGGATCCCTCGAAGGTCGATCGCTCTGCGGCCTATACGGCGCGCTACATTGCCAAGAACGTCGTCAAGGCGGGATTGGCCTCGAAATGCGAGATTCAGCTGGCTTATGCGATCGGGCGCGCGGAACCCGTCGGCGTCTTTGTCGACACATTCGGTACCGGGACCGTATCAGATGAGAGGATTACGGAGCGCTTGATGGATCGTGCCGTGGTGGATCTCCGCCCCCGCTCGATGATCGAGCGCCTTAATCTGCTGAAGCCGGAAGCCGTGAAATACCTGAACACTGCGAAGAACGGTCACTTCGGGAATCCGGCATTTCCCTGGGAGGCTGTGGATCTGGCTCCCAGTCTGGCCTGACCATGTGGTCGCACGGTGACGGGACGATCTCGATCAGTCGATGAAGATCAGACGTCCCAGCCGTGCGATCGATGTCTCGGAGAGCGAGCGCTCAGGTTCGCATCGACGAGCGAGGCTATATAGATCGCTGCGAGCAGAAGTAGAAGTGCCCCCGGACCTGACGGGAGCCCACGTCCCCCTGTGAATCCGATCGGAGACCAGAAGAGCGCGATCAGTCCTCCGATCGTCGCTGCGAGAAAGCCCGCCGCCTTACCGGTCTGTCCGTTGTAAAACTGGCCCGCGCCCGGGCACAGCGCGGACAGGAGAACAGCGAGATGGGGATTGGTTTGAATGGCACGTCCTTGCAGAGCCTGGACCGAACGATCCTGAAGCAGCAGGAGTTCGGCATATTTGCGCTCGGCGCTGGTTCGCCGGGGATCGGCTTCTGTGGCACGGTGGTACGCCGCGAGCGCATCGTCCACACGACCGCCGCTCTGAAGGATATCTCCGTATAGCTCGAGAGCCGACGAGTCGCAGGGCGCTCGGAGCAGAGCCTCCCAGCATGCCTCTGCCGCTTTCTTGTAGTCGCCCCTGCGTCGCGCTAATGCAGCCGTTCGCAATAGGGCATCCGCCTCCTCCACCGCCGACGCGGACGCTTCGCGGAACTCCGGGAAGCGGATCGAGGATACGGGAACGAATGGCGGCGAGACTACACTATCCGACGGTGCCGGCGGTACGGAACCCGTCGACGTGTGCGCATCCAACACGGTGGACCGTGGCGTCGAACCCAGTAGACGAGCGATCTCGTCGGGCGGAACGCCTCGAGCCGCCAGTGCGCGTCTCAGAGCCGCATCGCTGGCTAGCGCATCGTCCTCAGGATTGGATGGCGATCCAGCCGTGGTTTCCATCGTTCGTTCGGTATCAGACACTGTCGGCGGCTGTCTGAGTCGCGAGCTCGCCAGCCTCGATCGGGATCCGGGGCGCATCGGCCCAGATACCCTCTAGATTATAGTAATCCCGCTCGTCAGCGGCCATGACGTGGGCGATGACATCCTGGTAGTCCATCAGTACCCATCGAGCGGCATCGTAGCCCTCAACGCGGATGCCGGGCGCTCCCGAACGTTTCATCGTTTCAACCAGGTGGTCGGCTATGGTGCGAATGTGCACCTGGGAAGTGCCGCTGCAGAGCAGCAGATAGTCGGTCATCAGCGTTCGACCACGAAGATCCAGCACCACCAGATTACGCGCTTGCTTATCATCTGCGGCTCGTACCAGGTTGCGCACCTTCTCGTCAGATGTTATCAATCAGACCATTCCTCCTGAATATCGATCGATCGCGGGCGCTAGGACCGGGCGACCGCCATTCGAATCATAGACCACCGGTCGGTCCCAGCCGAACGTTATCGAGCGATCGATAGCTATCATCGGATATTCGCTCGCGCCCAACCACGCCGTCCTTGCCCTCCGTACATCGGTACGTAACGACGCGCCAACCCGTTTGACCTGGACTGTGCACTCCTGAGTTAGGACGAGCCCTTTGGCCCTGAGGTTCGCGCACGAGGACCGCGGTCGGCTCGGTTGTGGATAATACTCGCGTCACTATACTGTACTTCGGACGGGCTGCTGTTCGCGCTCTCAGACGGACGGTCAGCGACGCAGATCGCACCTCGACCTCGATCCGGATCGGCGTCGGCAGCGTATTCAGAAGACGAAGGTCCAGCGTATCGTACGCTACAGCGGCATCCCGTCCGGGGGGTACATAGGACGGAGCGACCGCGTGTCGGTGTCGCTCCCGGATCGGCATTCCTGCGATAAGAGCCGCGTTGTATAAGGTCGTCGAAACCTGGCACACGCCTCCGCCGAACGCTCCGACGAGGCGGCCTTCGTAGCTGACCGGGGCCTTTCGATATCCTGAAGCAAAGTTCCATGCGGAAACGGTGTGATTGAATGAAAACTCACGGCCAGGAGCGATGACGGAGCCGTGGAGGCGATTTCCGGCGAGCCGCGCGTTATGCCGCTGGGCCGGTGAGCGTGCCTGGAGATCCGTGGTATACGCTCCGATCGTCCGTTCCGGCAGGTCGTTTCGGGGAGTTGTCGCCGCGAAGAGGCTGATCAGCGCGGCGCAGAGGATTGTAGCGGCAGCGCCAGCCCAGACTTTCATCGCACCCATAGTGCATCGTTGCGCGTCTCAAGGCGTAGCGCAGGATCGTACATGCAATCGAGACGAGCCGGAGGGATCGCCGCATGGCCGGGCGTTTGCGCGCGCAGGTAGTAGACCAGCGTGTGAACGCCAGCCGGAAGCCTCGAAGCGAAGTATATGACGCGGTCATCACGAACATCAGTTGCGGAATACCATCCAGCGAACGAGTCGTCCAGTTCTTCCTGGATCCCCGGCTCTGCATTGCACGGGAATAGATCGGTAATCATAACGTGATTCAACGGATGGGGCAGCGATATCCGTAGGGTCACTCGAATCACGTCGCCGGACCGCACAGACCGGCCGACTCGTGACCATACGCGTCTCGGCTTCCCGATGATAGGCTGGTCGAGTCGAAGAGTCTGATAGATCCGGGTGAGACGCCCCTTTGGGATCGTCGACATCGGTAGCAGAGCCCGAGTTGCCTCATAGGTGGTCACCATGGCGCTTACATAGCACTCGCCGCCGTCCGGCGCGGCCACCTCCAGGATGTTGCGCCCCGCTCGGACCGGTGTCCCCGGTAGGCGCAGCGTCATCTCGCGATCCAGGGATCTGGCCGTCGTTCGTACTCGGCTGATCCGCTTGCCATTCAGCGTAACCACGATCGTTGGCGGGACACCGGGCTCGATGTTGCGGTGTCTCAGGTATTGGGCGAACGCACTGCTGGTGAACGCGACATCCAGCGTAGACAAGCCGGCCGGGCTGCCGCCCGTCTGCATCAAGTATCGGACTGCGCCGTCTACCAGCGGGCTATTTGGCTCCAGAACCAGCATGGCGCGCAGGGCCAGGGACGTCGCGACGCGATCGCTAGTGAGCCAGCTGGAGCTCATGGCTGACCCGGGCCAGTACACGATCGAGCCGACGCGTCTTGCCAGTTCCTGCACCGGGTTTCTAGGCCGATGGTCAAGACCGAGCTCATGTGAGGCCAGCAGAACGCATGCATGGCCGACGCTCGTCAGCCTCTTCGATGCCACTCTGTGCAGGGCATCGACGCCGTGGAGCGATAGCGCGTAGACGATGAATGCCCGGGTATCCTCGTCGCAGGTGTTCATGAGCTCACCTGCGGCGCTCAGGGCGCTGCCGGTGATAGAGGTCGCGATCTTGAGACCCGCGTCGCGCGCCTCCGCCAACGCCATCAGAGCGTAGCCGGTCAGAAACGGATCTGGCTTGTCACGGTCGAACCAACCCCAGCCGCCAGCATTGTTCTGCATCCGATTCAGACGCACCAGGCGATCGATGGTTAAGCGCTCAATGTCCTTGATCAGCGCTGGCCCGAAGGCGGCACGGAGCTGTTCGCTTCGCGGCTTGGGTAGATCCTGAAGCAGTCGCCTCGCCTGAAGGGCAGGCAAGAAAGAACTAATCGTTTGTTCCGCGCAGCCATAGGGATACTCGGCGAGATACCGTAGTGATGATTCCATCGAGGTTGCCGGACTTCCTAAGAGCCTCACCGAAACCGCCGCTGGGACACTGCTGTCCGCAGCATCGAACTCAAGCCGTGCTGGATGATCTCCGTTCAGGGTATCGGCGGCGATATGGGACCGTTCGCGCCAGGCGGGTCGAGTAGGAATGGCGATTTCCATACGGTCACGTAGGTCGGATCGTCCGAGGGCGCGGGCCGTCGCCCGGAGGGTGATACGGCCGATGCGGTCCGGCCGGATCGTCCATAGTCGCAGTGCCGATCCGCCGCCAGCGATCTGGACGGTCTGGAGGCCGCCTTCCGTTCTGGCGCCATCCGCAGTCAGATCCACCTGTGCCCTGAGATCCGACGCGGTTCCATTACTCACCGTCGCCGCGACTCGGATGGTGTCGCCGATGGTCATGAATCGAGGATGGTCGATTCGTACGTGAAACGGAAGAGCGACGCGAACTCGTGCGATGCCGTAACCGAACAGTGAGGTTGTCGTGTGACCGATCGCTGTTGTGCGCCATGTTGTCAGGTTGTCCGGTAGACGCACACGGACGCGTGCCAGTCCGTTATGATCGGTAGTCACACTGGGGTTCCAATACGGAGCATCCTCGAAACGGCGTCGGGTCGTCACTCCTGGGGCCGATTTGTCGCCGCTATATAGCCAATCCTCACACGAATGCCCGGTGACGACGCGGTTCATCGCCCGTGGATAGAAGGACTCGAACAGGTTCTCGGGTTGGTCCGCTTTGATCTGATAAATCGCTTCATCCACCACAGCGAAGGATGTTTCGGCCGACACAGGGCGTTTCGCGTGGTCGGTGGTCTTTACGATGAACTCGGCCATGGACCCGGGGCGATATACCGGTGCGGTCGGCGTGACCGATACCCGCAGATTCCGATCCGGCCTCGGGACGAGCACTTCATGAAACGTCGATGTATAGGATTTGTTCCGGATGTAGCAGGCCGACACATAGACGTTGCCGCCGTATTCCTTCCATATGGGGATATTAAGCACGTTGTCCGTCTTCGGAAGGGGCAGCGTGATCGCGCGGTACACGCGGTAACCCTCGAGTGTGATCAATGCGGTTGGTCCGGGCTTGTCGGTACTTACCATGAGTCGGATCGTGTCGCCGGGCGCGTACTGCCGTCGATCGGTTCGGAGCGACAGGCTGGCACGGTCCGCGCCTGTGTCACTGCCCGCGTCTGACACTACCCAGGCCACAGCGGAGGCGCTGACCCGACGATTGCGCGAGTCCCGGGCTCGCACAGTCACCCTGACGTCGCCAGTCCGGCCAGGCACGGCCTGGATCCGGGCGGTTCCGTCTTTACCCGTCACTCCCCGCAGCGTGACGAACCGCTCGGGCCCGTGATCGGGACGCCCTTCATGGGCATACTCGGCTGCGAATGCGACTCCGGGCAGAGCGCGGCCCTGAAGATCCATCGCTCGCACCTGTGCAACGATCGGATCGCTCGGCCGGAAGAGATAGCCATCCGGGCTCACGCTGATGCGGACATCGCCCGGGTAAACCCGGATCGTACACGAGGTCTCAACGACGCGTCCCGCGGAATCGGTTACGGTGAAATCGAGAGTCAAGGACTGGCCGGACGCGCCGTCCACCGCAGGGGCCCGCGGTGCGCGGAATCGCAGCGACGCGGCGCCCTTATCATCCAGCTGCAGGGCGCCCGAGATCGCCGGCTCTCCTGATGCCGAACGATCGATCCAATCGGTCGAGCCCTCGCCATCAACCTGAGGTTCCTCACCGTCGGTATGATCCCATTCCCAGATCGGCGACCAGAGGCCTGTATAGGCGACGTTGGCGTTTGCGACCGGTAAGCCAAAGTGATAGGTGGCCTTGATCGGTACGGTGATCCAATCCCGCACGACGCAGGCGTCACGATCCGGTTTGGCTTCAACGACATATTCCGGCTTACGATATGAGGCGACGACATACTCGTATACCTCGGTCTGGCCGCCTGCATCGACGAAGATCGCGCCTGAACCGCTCGGCGTCTCAGGGCTCAACCTGAACTCACCGTCGAACGATCCCCGGCTATTCGTCTCCACCGACTGCTCGGCGACTCGAAAACCTCTCGAGTCGTCTGCACGGATGCCTATCTTCAGGTGCGGAGGCATGCTATATGTAGGCTCGGGGCTCCGCAGCCGACGCACGATGCCCTTGTAATGGACTACCTGCCCGGGACGATAGATAGGCCGGTCGGTGTAGACGTATATCCTGTCCGGCCGTTCCGGGTTCGTACCACCATAGGCGCTCGAGATAGCATAATGATCTCCCTCGGCGGCGATGATCGTGATCGGACCGGAGTCTTGCGGTCGGACGATACTCAGTCGGGCGATACCGCTGGCATCAGACGCCGAGGACCTAAGAACCGAAGAGGAATCGTACGCAGTGATCCTGACTCCCGGTCGCGCCACGCCGGTACGGAGGTCTGTAGCGTAGGCGAGGATATCGTTTCCCGCCGTCTTGGTGATGATCGCGAGATCGGTTACCGAAAAGGCGGTCAGGGCGGTCCGCGATCCCCGGACAGCCGTGCAGATATACTCACCTGCAGGCAGGGCTCCGTATGCGATCCTCGTTCGGAAACAACCCTCCACATCGATATTGCCAACGCTCCGTGTCTCCTCCTGAACGACGGTCGACGCGTCGACGATTTTCGGAGGAGCGCTCTGACTCGGCGTATAGTCGTCGAAGACCCTCTTGTAACTCTCGATCCCGCCCCGCTGTGCAGTCAACTTCTCCATATCAATACGGCGGAGCGTCAGGTTGATGGGGAGAACGGTCTTTTCACTGTCATCGATACATCCTGAGAGCGTTACGATCACCGGTTCCTGGAGTGCGAAGGTCCGAACGGGCCGATTCAGTTCCAGGGGTTCAGCCATTCGGTCGAGCCTAAAGGCCGTTGACGTTGTTTCCCCTTCATCGATCATGAGGGATATGCTGAAGATACCGTGCGAGCGGGACATGCAGCTCAGTTCATAGGCCCCCGTGTCGATCTGTTCGATGACGAACGTACCATCTGGTCCTGTGCGGGTCGTCCTGATGGGCGCGTCCGTATCACGATCCGTGGGCGTGATCGCCACCTCTGCGTTCGGTATGGTCCTGTTGAGCGCCGAGCTGTATGCCACGCCGGACAGGCGCCCGCGAGGCCGTTCGAGCAGTATCGATGCCGAGCCTGCCACAGCGATCAGGACCAGCGCGAGACAGATGGTTAGCGCCCGAAGCGCTTCGTCGCGGACGCCTGACTCGCGAGGATCAAGCCTCACGGCGGCTCCTGGCCCGGCGATTCAGGAACGCAATCAGGATGAGTCCGATGGCAGCCGAGGTGACGTAGATCAGAGCCAACGCGCGCTCGGCTCGCGGAACGGCGCTGTATCGAACTACGATGTGCGCAGTCTGAACCAGGGCGCTGATCCCGAGGATCGACGGCGCAAACAACGCCGCAAGATCGCCGGAGGATCTCGCTTTGTAGCTCCCAGCCAGCAGCGGGGAGAGGCCGAGGCCGACGACGAGTCCGTAGATCACCTTCGGACCCCATATGCCCGCTGCCAGAACCGGCCAGCCCAGAGCGCCGATGATCACTACGATACGGCCCGAGAAGAGGGGCTTGCTGGCGAGATACTCCACGAACAAACGCGGTACATAGAGGCCCAGGATCAACGCGATGATTCCGTAGTGCTCGCCGGCGCTGATGCCGCGGAGGGTTACCGAGTGGCGCTCGATGATCACCCTTGTCGCCAGGAGCGCAACGATCATCGGCAGGGTCGCGACGGTCAGATTCACCGGGCGTTCCGTTTCCTCCGGCGTCATGATGCCGGCAAAGCCGATCGCGGCCAGCAGGAGGACGCCGATCCCGGTACCCGCCATCAGTTCCATCGCTGGGATGGTGAGCGTCGCTCCGGATAATGCGACGAGACCGATTCCCAGCGCCATCGAGCGGTCGTCCTCCGGATTGGTCCATCGGCTGAGAGCCATCCCGACGGCCGTAAGAACGAGCCCGATACCGGTCACCCAGAACGCTCCAGGGGTAGGGCCGAACACGGCGGCGCCGATGTGAATCTCGTTCGCCGCAAGGCGGCCGCAGAGAGCGATGACCAGGAGACCCGCGGCGATCGAAACGATCGGTATGCTTCGCAAGGTCGGTATCGTCCGCAGGATGCCCGTCAGCATGATAGCGGCCGGTATACCGGTACCGACCACACATACGATGCGCTCCCAACCGATATCCGCGGACGGTGTGAGGCCGCGATAGGCAGTAAGGATCATGGTGAAGCTGAGAGCCGCTGCGAACGCGTCTGCAATGGCCCGCCCGCGGGTCCAGATGGCTACGTCCGAAAGGGCAGGTCCAGAGGGTGAGAGGAGCATACCCGTTGCGATCCAGCCGATTACGAAACCGCTGAGGACGTCGATCCGATCTCCGCGAAAGAAGCTGATCGTGCTGCCTACGCCCAGAACCGCCGGCGCCATGCCAGCCGCGCATGCTCGTAGTCGCCGTCCTGGCTCGGCCGCCGCGCCCGCCCCCTGGACAAGCGCGAAGGCCGACATTGCGGCCAGAATCGATCCGAGCGCGGCTCCGATGCCCAGACCCTGTCCTTTGGCGAACGGGGTTGCGCTGGGGTAGGTGATCGTGAGAGCGACCAATGCCGTAAGCGCAGCAGCCCAGGGAAGACCGCTAACCGGAGTCAAGGGGCGGGTGACACGCGGTACGAAGGAGACGGCCCAGACTGAGGCGGCGATTCCCAGACAGACCCATATCGCGATCGGCGTCATCAGTGTCTCCGCGGCTCAGAACGCATGGACTATCGTCCTACCTCATCACGAGGAACTCCGTCGGCATCCACCGTGCTCCGCCCATCGGTGAACCCGCTACACTCTCATCATATCACCAGAGTCGCCAGAATGCCACCATCCATCGCTGCCGCCCGATCATCGATGGATCTTCGAGCGCCCCCTTGCTCATGGCGGGTTGATTACTGTAGGGTCAACCGGTATAGTGACGCTTATCCATTCTGCGAGGTCCAGCATTGAAGCAGCAGCGCATCACCGACAATCTGACACAGCTCCTGGATGTCCTCCCTGCCGGTCTCAGGGAACCGCTCGAACGGTTGGGTACGGTCGAGGACCTGCTCGAGATCGTAATCGATCTCGGTAGGGTTCCCGAAGCCCGCTTCTCGTCCCGCGTCATCGAGCTCACCAGCGAACCGATCACCGATTACGAAGTGCAGTATGTCGTTGAGAGAGTCGGGGCGTTCGGCAAGGACAACCGCGCCGGCATTGAGCGCACACTCCACCGGATCTCCTCGATTCGCAACCGAAACGGCAAGATCATCGGATTGACCTGTCGCATCGGTCGCGCCGTCTACGGTACGATCGACATCATCCAGGACGTGGTGGAGAGCGGCCAGAGCCTGCTCTTGCTCGGTCGGCCCGGGATGGGCAAAACGACCAAACTTCGAGAGGTCGCCCGTGTCCTTTCGGATGAGGCGCGTAAGCGGGTGATCGTTGTTGACACCTCCAACGAGATCGCCGGCGATGGAGATATTCCGCATCCGGCGATCGGTCGAGCGCGGCGGATGCAGGTCGCCGAACCAGCCTATCAGCACGCGGTGATGATCGAGGCGGTTGAGAATCATATGCCGGAGGTGATCGTCATCGATGAAATCGGCACGGAAGCCGAGGCCTTCGCCGCCCGAACCATCGCTGAGCGGGGAGTCCAGCTCGTCGGCACCGCGCACGGTCATAGCCTGGAAAACTTAATGATGAATCCGACATTGAGCGATCTAATAGGCGGGATCCAGGCCGTCACCCTGTCGGACGATGAGGCGCGCCGGCGCGGCACACAGAAAACCGTTCTGGAACGGAAATCTCCGCCAACGTTCGACATCATCATCGAGATCATCGAAGTCGACAAGCTCGCCATTCATCACGATGTCACCATGACGGTTGATCGAATGCTCCGAGGTCAACGCCCTCGTCCGGAGATCCGGGTGCGGAATCCCGGCGGCGAGATCGAGGTCATCGAGAAGGGGGACCGTACACCACGACGGTCGACGGGAGATCGGTTGCCGACGGTAACGGAGAATCACGATCCAACGGCCGCGCCGGAGCTTGAGGGAGTAGACGCCGTAGAGGAGGTCTCCCCACGGCGGCGGGGTTCGTTGAGCGCACTCCATCCGTCCAGGAAGACCATCCGGGTCTTTCCCTACGGGGTGAATCGAAGCCGGCTCGAGCGTGCGATCCTTGAAAACGGCTTTCCTATGGCCATCGCACGGGATATCCGTGATGCCGACGTTCTTGTCGCGCTCAAGTCCAGTTATCGGCGAGAGCCGGCACGGATCTCCGATGGTTCTGCCCGCGGGTTGCCGACCGTGGTGATCCGAAGCAATACGTACGCCCAGATCGCGGCGGCTCTTCGAGACGCGTTCCACGGTTCGGGGCTGGACAAAGCCGAGACCGAGTCGGCTATACGCGAAGCGGAAGAAGGCGTTCTGCAGTCTCAGGCCAGCCAGGAACCCGTCGAACTGCAACCTCGGAACAGCTATATTCGACGGCTCCAGCATCAAACCGTGGAGCGCTTGAGCCTGCACAGCGAGAGCGTCGGCACCGAACCGCGCCGGCGTGTCAGGATTCTCCCGGACCGATGAGAGGCCTGTTCATCAGCTTCGAAGGTATCGATGGCGCCGGAAAGACGACGCAGGCGCGTCTGTTAGCCGAATGGTTGACCGGGCGCGGCCATGTGGTTACCGCTCTTCGCGAGCCTGGCGGAACTTGCGTCGCGGAACGTATCCGTGAGATATTGCTGTACTCAAAAGATGAGATCGATCCTCGGGCGGAGCTCCTGCTGTTCCTTGCCTCTCGCGCCCAAAACACGGCTGAGAGGATCCGACCCGCGCTGGCACAGGGCCATATCGTGATCTGTGATCGATACGCCGATTCCAGCGTCGCCTATCAGGGCCATGGCCGCGGACTCGGAGCGGACGAAGTGCGAGCGCTCAGCATGTTCGCATCCGGAGGGCTGGCGCCCGATTTAACATTGCTGCTCGATCTTTCGCCGGAAGCGGGTTTGGCGCGGCAGAAGAACAGCGATCGAATGGAGGATGAACCTCTGGAGTTCCATCGGCGCGTGCGGCACGGGTATCTTTCGACTGCAAAGGACGATCCGGCGAGGGTCGTAATCCTGGACGGCGCTCAAGACGTGGAGGTTCTACGAGTTCAGATAGAGCGTGTCGTTCAGGACCGCATCGGGACGTGAGCGTACTCATCTTCGGTATGAATCCATACGGTACGGCGGAAGACTACAGCGAGAGGGGAATACAGCCATGAAACTGGTTCTGACAGTGGTTCACGATCGCGATAAGAGCAAGATTACGGAGGCGTTGTTACGGAACGGCTTCAAGTTTACCAAGATCGGCAGTACCGGCGGCTTTCTGCGCGAAGGCAATGTGACACTGCTCATCGGCGTTGAGGAGGATGAACTCGATAAAGTGCTGGGGGTCATCGGCGATTCCTGCAAGACGCGAGAGCAGTTCGTCAACGTCCTGCCCCCCGATGCGGCTCCTGTCGGCGCGTTCATGCCGTCGCCGGTGAAGGTGCTGGTCGGCGGAGCCGTCGCGTTCGTTGTCGATGTCCAGCGCTTTGAACGGTTCTAGCGGAGCCGCGTCGGTGATCGTGGAACCATCTCAGCGTTCGGAGACTGCTCTGGATGGCTGCATCCCGGGGCGCACTCGATGACCTCTCTGCGCCTCGATTATGATGCCGAGGACGACTGGCTCGATATCGGTTTTGGCAGGGAGGAGACCTATAGCCGGTCCTATGCCCTGAATGACCATATCACCGTATATACCGATCCCGGCGGCGGCCGGATTACCCGAATCACGTTCGCCGAGTACGCCCGACTCCTGATGGTCAATGAGACGGAGTTCACATCGTTGCGGGACGAAGAGGCGTGGGTGGTGGATGATCTCCTCTTCCTGCTGAGCCGCGCTCCGGCCAGCAGTTTCCTGGAGGTTATTGATGAGCGCGCGCTGATCGCCCGCGTGAAGTCGCCGGACATCATGGAGGCCATCGAAGCATGAGGACCTGTCAGCCCCGGGTACTGCGCGATGCAGTCGTCTTGCTGATCGCGCTTCTGGCTGTTGTTCGGGGAGCCGAGGGCCAGATCACGCCTCTTACAGCCGCTTCGGGCAAGCCCGCGATCATCGCTATGGTAGATGCCGCGTTAGCAGAACCGCAGCTGCGTGGCGGTGTACAGGCCATCGTGATCCAATCGCTGGCCAACGGTGACCTCTGGTACGCACGAAATGGGGATCTGCTGATGGTGCCCGCGAGCAACCAGAAGCTGTTGACAACCGCCGCCGCTCTCCATGTATTGGGGCCGGACTATCGCTACCGGACGCGAGCCATGGTACGGCAGGGGGCGATCTCCGGCGGAGTCCTCCGAGGCGACCTGTATCTGAAGGGGAGCGGTGATCCGTTCCTCGATGAGGCCGGGCTCAAGACGCTCGCGGAGCGGATAAAGCGATCGGGCGTACGGACGATCACGGGGCGGGTAGTCGGAGATGGAACCATCTTTACATCACCCCGTTATGGATATGGCTGGTCCTGGGACGATATGCCCTACTACTACTCGGCGCCGATATCAGGACTGAATCTGAACCGGAATCTGCTGCAGGTTTTCGTAACTCCCGGCAAAGCCCTGGATGCGCCCGCCTCGGTTCGAATATCGCCAACCTCCGCGATCTCGCGAGTGCGCAGCCGTGTCCGAACCGCCGCGAAAGGAGTTCGCTCGCGCGTTGAGGTCGATCGTGATCTGGGCGTCGATCTGATCGAGGTATCAGGACATATCGCGGTGAACGCCGGTGAGGCAGATCGAAAACCCATCGCCGTAACGGTAGAGAATGCTCCCATCTACGCCGCCCAACGTCTCGTAGAGCTGCTGCGAAACGCAGGCCTCAGGGTGCAAGGCGGCGCTGTCGTCGGACGGACTCCGGCTCACAGGGTTATCGAGATCGCACACTTCGAAAGCGAGCCGATGTCCAGGGTGATCGCACTCGTCAATAAGCCCAGCGACAATCTCGGAGCGGAGTGTCTTCTCCGAACGATCGGCGCAGAAAGGGGAGGCGAAGGAAGCGTCCCTGCGGGGCGTGCTGCGGTGATGAAGTGGTTCACAGAGATCGGTATGGATCCTGATGGGCTCGTCATGCAGGATGGCTCAGGCCTATCTCGAATGGATTTCCTCACGGCCAACAACCTCGTCAAGCTATTAAGGCACGTGCGCCGCGGGAACGGATCCGACGACTACGTCAAGTCCCTGCCCGTCGCGGGCGTCGACGGCACACTCCGGAACCGGTTGAAAGGCACTCGGGCTGCCGACAACTGCCGGGCCAAGACGGGCTATGTCTCCAATGTCAGCACGATTTCGGGATACGTCACGACGGCCGGCGGGGAGGAGCTCGTTTTCTCGATCCTGATGAACAACCATCGGTGCCGCAATATCGTGGCAACGACAGTGCAGGATCAGATCATCAGGTCGCTTGCCGAGTATGTTGGCCCGGAATAGAAGCCCCCAATCGACGGAGCCGCCTCCTGCTGCCCTCAGGTTATCTCCAGCATCCGTTCCAGGGCGATCCGTGCCTGCGAACGATCAGGCTCGGGGACGAGCACCCGGTTGACGACCGTGCCCCGGGCCAGGTTTTCGAGCGCCCACGCAAGATAGCGCGGATGAATGCTGTACATCGTGGAGCAGGGGCAGACGACAGGATCGAGGCAGAATACGGTGCGATCCGGCAGAGAGGCCTGAAGCCGTCGGACCAGGTGGATCTCGGTACCGATCGCCCATACGGATCCCGGCGCGGACGCCTGGACCTGCTTACGGATGAACTCGGTAGAGCCGCTCATATCGGCAGCCTGGACGACGTCGAGAGAGCATTCCGGGTGGACGATTACGTGAACGCCAGGATGTTCCCTGCGCGCCTGCTCGATCTGCTCCACCGAAAAGCGCTGATGGACGGAACAATGTCCTTTCCACAGGATGATCTTCGCCCTTCGGAGGCTTTCCGGCGTTGCGCCGCCCAGCGGGAGACCGGGATCCCACAGAGTCATATCCCGTTCCACATCCAACCCCATGGCCGCGGCTACGTTGCGCCCGAGATGCTGGTCCGGGAAAAAGAAGACCGAGGTCGCGCGCGCCAGTGCCCATTCCAGAACCTTACGGGCGTTACTGGAGGTGCAGCAGGAGCCCTCCTTCCGGCCGACAAACGCCTTGAGGTTTGCCGCGGAGTTGACGTAGGTTACCGGCAATACTGATGCGCCTGGGACGGTCCGATGGATCTCTTCCCAGGCAGCTTCTACCTGCGACAGACGGGCCATATCGGCCATGGAGCATCCGGCGGACATGTTTGGCAGGACCACGATCTGCTCAGGCCGAGTGAGAATATCCGCGGATTCCGCCATGAAGTGAACGCCGCAGAAGACGAACATGCTGGCCCTGGACTCGGCCGCAGCCAGCTGGGAGAGTTTGAGCGAGTCGCCCTGATGGTCTGCCCATCGGATGATCTCATCCCGCTGGTAGTGATGGCCCAGAATGACCAGGTCCGTACCGAGGTCGGCGCGCGCTTGTTGGATCCGCTGCGCGGCTTCCTCTGCTCCGAGGAGCATGTATTCCGGTGGGAGTGGAGCTTGAAACATGGGCGCCTTACCAACCTATCCGTATGGCGATCACACGAAATCGCCTATCTCGATCTACCTGCTTTGGGCGGGCGTAGTTCCTCTGGTTTACTCGACAACAGCGCCGAACCTGCGCGTGCGACGGCCGAACTCGGCCAGAGCCTCGGATAGGTCCTCTCTGCTGAAGTCCGGCCAGAGGGTCGGCGTAACCCATAGCTCCGCGTAGGCGGATTGCCACAGGAGGTAGTTCGACAGTCGCATCTCGCCTGCGGTGCGAATCAACAGATCGGGGTCCGGCGTTTCGGGCGCATATAGCCGCTCTTGTATGGTTGTCTCCTCGATCTCGCTCGGCGCCAGAGACCCATCCGCAACCGAGAGAGCAAGAGAGCGAACCGCGTCGACGATCTCGTGTCGCCCGCCGTAGTTGATCGCCAGCGTAAAGGTCATACGACCGTTCGGGGCGGTTCGCACCATCGCTGCCTGGAACTCGTCCCGGAGGTCCTGCGGCAACCCATCGAGGCGACCGATCACCCGAACACGGATGCCATTCGCGATCAACTCCTCGATCTCCGCACGCATGGCGGACAGCATCAGCCGCATCAGGCCGGATACCTCAATGTCCGGTCGCTTCCAGTTCTCCGACGAAAATCCGTAGACGGTCAGATATTCGATACCGAGCTCATCCGCCGCATAGACGATGCGCTTGAGCGTGCGGTATCCCGCCCAATGGCCTTCGAGACGATCCTTGCCCCGGGCACGAGCCCAACGACCGTTCCCGTCCATGATGATCGCGACATGGCGCGGGGCAGGGGTGCTGGATGGATCGAGGCGATCGCCTGATGGGGTGGTGTAGGCGGACAACGGCGAAGTAACGCTCAGACCTCGAGCAGCTCCTGCTCTTTCACCTTCGCCGCCTCATGGATTCGGCCGATATGCTGATCCGTGGTTTTCTGAAGCTTGTCCTGGGCGCGCTTCTCATCGTCCTCTCCGCATTCCTTGTTCTTCACAAGCGCTCTGAGATGGTTGATGGCTTCATGTCGCACATTACGAATAGCCGCATGACCGAGCTCGACCTTCTTATGCAGAGTCTTGATGAACTCCTTGCGCCTCTCCTCGGTGAGCGGCGGGATGCTCAACCGGATCGCCTGACCGTCGTTGGCGGGTGTCAGGTTCAGGTCGGACTTCAGAATCGCCTTTTCGATGGCCCCGAGCGTCGATCGGTCGAACGGGGTGATCAGCAGCTGCCTCGGTTCTGGTACGGTGACCGTGGCGACTTGCTGTAAGGGCAGTTCGCTGCCGTAGGCCGTTACGACGATATGCTCAAGCATCGTTGGATTGGCTCGTCCGGTCCGAATAAGCGTAAACTCATGGATGGTCGCCTCGACGCTCTTGGCCATCTTCGATTCGGCCGTCGCGAGCGTATCGTTGATACTCATGGGGTCCTCCTGACGATGGTACCGATGGTGTCATCCAGCAAAACCGCTCGAATATTCCCGGGTTTGGCGAGTGAAAAGACCACGATAGGCAGATCATTATCCTCGCACAGGGAAAACGCAGCCATGTCCATTACGGAAAGCTGGCGCTGCATGCATTCAGCGTAACTGACGGTCGTATAGCGTTGCGCACCGGGGTTGGTTCTCGGATCGCTATCATAGACGCCATCAACGTTCGTAGCCTTTAGCAGCGCCTCGGCGCCCAGCTCCAGCGCTCGCAGCGCAGCGGCCGTATCGGTAGAAAAGAACGGATTGCCGGTGCCGCCAGCGAGCAGCACGACCCGACCCTTCTCGAGGTGGCGGATCGCGCGGCGGCGAATCGTCGGCTCCGCCACCGCGGTCATACCGACAGCCGTCTGAACTCGGGTATCGACTCCGATCCTCTCGAGGGCATCCTGCATCGCCAGTGCGTTCTGTACCGTGGCCAACATCCCGATCTGATCCGCGACGACGCGTTCCATGCCCGCCTGCGATGCCGTGAGCCCGCGCATGACGTTTCCGCCACCGACGACCACGGCGACCTGCACACCCTCCGATCGAACGTCGGCGATCTCGCGGGCTAGACGATCGATCGTCGGAAAATCGAAGCCGAAGGTATGGTTGCCGGCGAAAGCCTCACCGGAGAGCTTGACCAGAATGCGCCGCCAGCGAACGGGCATGGATCAATCCTGACCGACGATAAAGAGCCGAAAGTCGACGACTTCAATGCCGGCGTCTGCCAGCGCAGCGCCTACGGTCTTATCCGATTCACGAACATAAGCCTGGTCTAGGAGGCAAACCTGCTTATAGTACTTGCCAAGACCTCCGTGTACGATGCGTTCGATGATGGCTTCCGGCTTATTCGCGTTCTCTGTGCGAGCCTTCTCATCCAGGATCTGCCGTTCATGCTCCAGCGTCTCCGCCGGGATATCCTCGCGGCGCAGGAATGAGGGCTTTGCCGCCGCGATGTGCATGGCAATGCTTCGGGCCGCCGACACCCGGGCTTCGTCACCCGCATCACCGCGAACTCGGAGCAGCACTGCGATCTTGTTGGTGACTTTATGCACGTAGTCCGCAACGAACTCGCCATCGGCTGCTCTGAATATGGCCGCGCGCCTCAACACGATGTTCTCGCGAAGCCGCGCCGTGATTTCGTCCAGCGCTTCACCCACTGTACGCCCTGCATAATCGGCGCCGGCGGGGATTGATGCGCCCCTGAGGGCCGAAACATCCTCCTCACCGTTCGTTGCTGCGGTCATTGCCACGGATTGAGCCAGGGCCTGGAACTCATCATTGCGTGCGACGAAGTCCGTCTCCGAGTTCAGCTCGACGATGGCGCCGACCGATCCGATAATCGCTGCGGCAGCCACACCGTCCGCCGCAACCCTTCCGGCCCGCTTCTCCGCTCCCGCTTTGCCCCGAACCCTCAGAAGGTCAACGGCCTTCTCAAGGTCGCCGTCGCACTCAAGGAGGGCCTTTTTGCACTCCATCATGCCAACGCCCGTCTTTTCTCTGAGCTGGCTAACCAGCGCTGCAGTGATCTCCATCGGTCTCCTAACTCTCATCATCCAGGTCATCGCCGGAATCGAAGGGCCTTGCCCCTTGCTCTGCGCGTCGAGCCATCTGGGCGTACTCGTCATCCTCGTCGCTCGCCATGAACACGGAGTCTTCTTCGGATCGCGGCGCCTCAAGAACATCCGACACGACTTCGACGGGTACCGCTTGCGGCAATTCCGATTCGCGGTCCCAATCCTCTTGCTTCACTTCGACGATCGCGTCCGCGATCTTACCGCTGATGAGTTTGATCGCCCGGATAGCGTCGTCGTTGCCCGGGATAACATAGTCGACCTCATCAGGATCGCAGTTCGTGTCGACGATGGCTACCACGGGGATGCCGAGTTTCCTTGCTTCGGCAACGGCGATGTGTTCCTTCTTGAGATCGACGACCACGAGCACATCCGGCACCCTCGGCATTGTCTCGATCCCGCCTAGATACCGCTCGAGCTTCTGGCGCTCCTCGACAAGGGCTTTAGCCTCTTTCTTCGTCAGTTTTTCGAGCGTACCGCTCTCCTCGAGCCGTCGTAGTTCGGCAAGGCGTCCAACGCGCGTCTGGATCGTGGCGAAGTTGGTCAGCATTCCACCGAGCCAGCGCTGATTGACATAGAACTGGCGCGCCCGAACAGCGGCTTCCTGAATGGCGTCCTGCGCCTGCTTCTTGGTCCCGACGAAGAGAACGGTTCCCCTGTTCAGGACGACATCCTGCACATACTTCTGAGCGATGTCATAGAGCTTCAGCGTCTGATGAAGATCGATGATGTAAATGCCGTTGCGCGCACCGTAGATGTACCGCTTCATCTTCGGATTCCATCGGCGCGTCTGATGACCGAAGTGCACTCCCGCTTCGAGGAGCTCCTTCATTGTGAGCGTAGCCATGTTGATCTCCTGGTTCTATCCTCCCGGCGTACGTAACGGTACGACAACGTCCCGTGGCTACGGAACGACCCTGTCGGACCTGAACACCGGTGAGTGATGCGCCGACACACTGCACGGAACAGGCCATGCAGCAACGCCGGCTTCGAGCGGATTAGAGTATACCTCACGTTGAGCAGCCGAACCGCCCGGTGATGCGATGGGTGCGCCCTCAATCCGCCTGAGGCAGACCGGACCGAACGGTCGGACGTCACCGGAGACCGAACGGCGGCCCTGACGACGGCGCGAGGGACAGGAGCGCCGGTATCGGTTGACGCATATAGAGGGGCTGGGTATCCTTCCGCCGTGATGGACGCTTCCAGTACGCCGGTCGATGCACCTTACATCCCGCAGACGCCTCTGATGAGGCAGTATTTTGGCGCGCGGGCAGAGAACCCCGGCGTGCTCTTGCTGATGCGGGTCGGAGACTTCTATGAGGCCTATGGCGAGGATGCCGTGGTCATCGCGTCGGATCTGAATATCACGCTCACGGGTCGCGACGACGGCGGACGGCGGGTCGAGATGGCCGGCGTACCGCATCACGCCGCGGAACGCTACATCGCGCGCCTGCTCAAGCTCGGGCGGCGCGTGGCTGTCATGGATCAAGTGGAAGATCCGAAATCGGCTAAGGGCCTCGTCAAACGGCGCGTTACCCGCGTGGTTTCGAGCGGAACCGTGTTCGATGATGCCCTCCTTGCCGCCGATGCGAACAACTATCTCGTGGCGGCTGTCGTGGCCGAGCCGGTCGCAGGCATCGGCGTCGTCGATGTCACCACAGGCGAGTTTCTGACGACCGAAGTATCCGGGGAGCGTTGCTACGACGAGCTCATCGAGGAGATTCTACGGCTTGAGCCAGCCGAGATCCTGGTGCCCGAAGATGATGAAGAACTCACCGAGCGAATGAGATCCATCAGCACAGGGCCCGTCACCTCCTACGCGCCGCGCGATCCGGCCCGCCTTCGACCTCCAAGGACGATCCTGACGGAGCATTTCAAGACGCACAGCCTTCGGGGTTTCGGTTGTGAGGATTTCACCGCCGGGCTGAATGCCGCCGCGATGATCCTCGAGTACCTGCGCGACACGCAGCTCGGCGCCTTGAAGCATATCACCGGCCTGAGCGCCTATTCAACCCGATCGTTCATGACGCTGGATGCGGTCGCTCGCCGCAATCTGGAGCTGACGTCCTCGCTGGTAGATGGAAGCCGCAATCGGACGCTTCTTTCCGTCCTCGACACGACGATGACATCCATGGGCGCTCGGCTCCTGCGCCGCCGGATTGAGGAGCCGCTTCTCGACCTTGCCTTGATCCACGATCGTCTGGATGGTATCCAGGAGATGGCCGGGGATGAGGTGCTGCGGGGGGATGTTCGGGATCACCTGCGGTCTGTAAACGACATCGAACGCCTCGTCTCACGCGCCGCCGCTGGACTTGCGAACGCCAGGGACCTCGTTGCGCTGCGATCCTCGCTGGAGAAACTGAAGCCGCTAGGATCCTCGCTGCATCGCTGCGAGTCGACGGTCCTCAGGCGGATACTGGCTACCATCGATCCAGCGGCCTTGCACGACCCCGGATGCCCCGTCGTCAGGGAGCAGCGTAACGATCCCCAACATCCGCCCTCGCTGACCGAGCTCCTGACTCTGCTGCAGCGGTCTTTGACAGACGATCCTCCGGCCGGCCTTCGAGAGGGAGGCATGATCCGTCCGGGCTATAACATCGAGCTTGACGAACTCCGCCGGCTGTGTACCGAAGGGCGCGCCTGGATCGCGGATCTCGAGGCATCGGAGCGCTCCCGGACGGGCATCGGTTCGTTGAAGGTTGGGTACAACGCGGTCTTTGGATACTACATTGAGGTAACGCGACCGAATCTGAGTAAGGTGCCCGACCACTATATTCGGAAGCAGACAACCGCGAACGGCGAGCGCTTCATCACGCCCGATCTGAAGGAGTATGAGGCCAAGGTGCTCGGCGCAGAGGAGAAGGCGCTCGATCTAGAGGTGCGGCTGCTTGTTGATGTGCGCGAGCAGGTCGCCCTCGGTTCTGCCGATCTGCTGGCCGTCGCTCGTGCCCTTGCGGAACTGGACTGGACGGCCGCAATGGCGGATGTTGCGCTCCGGAATCGGTACGTTCGTCCGATCGTGGACGGTTCTGAGGCGCTGATGATCAAAGGCGGGCGTCATCCCGTGGTCGAGCAAATCTCCGAACGTGCGCGCTTTGTGCCCAACGATTGCTCTCTCGATTCCTCGGGTGTGTCGCTGCACGTGATTACAGGGCCGAATATGTCCGGGAAGTCGACGCTTCTCCGCCAGACAGCGTTGATCGCGCTGATGGCGCAGATGGGTACGTATGTTCCCGCGGACGCCGCGACCATCGGCATCATCGATCGGATCTTTACCCGTGTCGGAGCCCATGATGAACTCGCCACCGGCCAGAGCACGTTCATGGTCGAGATGACGGAGACGGCGACGATCCTCAACAACGCGACGCGGCGCTCTCTGGTGATCCTCGATGAGATCGGGCGAGGCACCAGCACCTATGATGGAGTATCCATCGCCTGGGCAGTTGCCGAGCACCTCGCGGCCCTGCGCGCACGCACGCTGTTCGCGACGCATTACCATCTGCTGAACGATCTGGCCGGTCGGTGTGACGCCGTTCGGAACTTCCGCGTAGCCGTTCGGGAGCAAGGCGAAATGGTGGTCTTTCTGCACCGCCTCGTCGAGGGCGGCACCGATCGATCCTACGGCATTCAGGTCGCTCGCATGGCCGGCGTTCCCCCGGCGGTCGTGCAGCGATCTCGGGAGATCCTTGATAGCCTCGAGCGGAATGGAGCACGGGCGGGGCGTGACATCCTCGAACCTGGCGCCTCCGTCCCTGCCCCGCGAGCCGCCATACAGCTGACGCTCTTTGATCTGGATCCCGATCCTCTCTTGAATGAGCTGGCCCAGCTGGACACCAGCGGTATGACACCGGTGGAGGCGCTGATTAAGCTGGACGAACTGCACCGGAAAGCAAGAAAGGCTGCCTGAGGCCGATGTCCCCAGCCGTCGAGATTCTGGATGATCTGACTGCGAGCCGCATCGCCGCCGGCGAGGTGGTGGAGCGACCGGCATCGGCCGTTAAGGAGCTCGTCGAGAACGCGATCGACGCCGGAGCCCGCCACATTACAGTGACGCTGCAGGATGGCGGCAAGTCCCGGATCGAAGTCGCCGATGACGGGCATGGTATGGACCACGATGACGCGATCCTCTCCATCCAACGGCATGCGACATCGAAGATACGCTCCGCCGAGGACCTCGGTGCGGTGGTAACGCTGGGTTTTCGCGGCGAAGCCCTGCCGAGTATTGCTTCGGTGTCGACGATGACGATCACCTCCCGAACCGGGGAGAGTGATTCCGGCTGGCGCCTCGTGATCGTTGGCGGGACTCTTGAGACGGTGGAAAGCATCGGATGTCGCCCGGGAACCTCGGTTACGGTCGAGCGGCTGTTCTACAACACTCCGGCCCGCTTGAAGTTTCTCAAGACCACAGGCACGGAGCTATCGCGCGCTACCGAGGCTGTTGGCCTGCTTGCCGTCGCGCATCCGAAGATCGCCTTCAGTATCCTGCACAACGGTAACGAGCTATGGACCACTCCGGGGAGCGGTGAGCTTCTGAATGCGCTCGCATGCGTATGGGGGCGCGAAATGGCTAAGTCGGCGATTCCCGTTGATTACCGTGTATTCGACCTTGAAATACGCGGGTTCATCGGCGCCCCCGACATCAGCCGTGCTGGCCGAACCCATCAGGTGTTCATCGTCAATGGGCGGCCCATTCGTAACCGTGCGCTGACCCATGCCCTCGAACAGGCATTCAGGGAGCTGACGCCCGAAGCCCGATATCCCGTAGCATGTTTGAGCATCCGTATCGATCCGACGCAGGTGGATGTCAATGTACATCCCTCCAAGCTTGAGATAAAGTTCGCGAACGAGCGAGATATGCATGCGGCCATCACCCAGGCCGTATCCCATGCGCTTCGGGAGTTCGGTATCGCGCCCCGACTCACAGGCCCCACTCGTTCGTGGGGAGGATCGACCCTTACGCAGCACACACCGACCCCGGAGGCTGTATCGGCGGCGTTCGCGCTGTTTCACCCGATGGCGGATGCGTTACCTGAGCCGACGTCGAGCCCGCAGCTCGCGGATAAGGTGAGTTCGTCCGTAATCGAGCCGCTTGTGGAACAACTAAAGGGCTTTACGGTGCTGGGGCAGGTCCGGAATACGTATATCGTAGCGGCAACGGACACAGGTGTTGCGTTTATCGATCAACACGTCGCCCACGAAAGGGTGCTCTACGAACGGTTCATGGCGGCCAGAACCGAACGAGGGATACCCTCGCAGCGGCTGGTAGTGCCGCTCACCATGAGCTTTGGACTTGCGGAACGAGGGCTGATACACCGGCTCGAACCGGAACTCCGGAAAGCGGGATGGGAGATGGACGGCTTTGGAGGTGATACGTTGATCGTGCGAGCGGCGCCCGCGTTGATCCGACAGGGTGACCATGAGGCCATTCTGCGCGATATGATCGACGATCTCGCGCACCAGAGCGTTGCCCGGCGGCTCGTCGTGGACCGTGATCAGGTGACGATCGCACATGCGTGCCGTATGGCGGTGAAGGCGGGGGACCGACTGAATGTCGAGGAGATGAACGGATTGCTGGATCAGCTGGCCGCTACGCGGAATCCGCACTTCTGTCCCCATGGACGACCGGCTGTCGTTCTCGTGCCGTTCGGTGACCTTGACCGACGTTTTCGGAGGTAGATCTTGGCTAGCGATATACGAGAGGAACTGCGCAGCCTGCTGGCTCAGCGAATCCTCATACTCGAAGGTCCGAAAGGGACCATGCTGCAGACCGTTGGACTCGACGAGAAGGACTACCGCGGCGATCGGTTCACGGATCACCCAATACCGTTGCGCAACAACAACGAGATCCTCAACCTGACCCGCCCGGAGGTGGTTGCTTCGATCCATCGGGGCTTCGCACGAGCTGGGGCCGATATCCTGACGACGAACACCTTCAACGGGAACCGCCTGTCCCAGACGGATTTCGGCCTCGAGGAGTACGTCGCAGAGATGAACGGAGCCGCGGTGCGGATCGCCCGTGGCGTTGCAGCCGAGACAGAACGAGACACGGGAAAGCGGCTCTTCGTCGCGGGGTCCATTGGACCGACACCGCGCATGGCGTCTATGTCCCCGGATGTCAACGATCCCGGTTATCGTGCGGTAACGTTCGATGATCTGGTCGCGATCTATGCCGAGCAGATTCGCTCCTTTCTCAGCGAAGGCGTTGACCTGTTGATCTTCGAAACGACCTTCGACACGCTCAACCTGAAAGCAGGCCTCTACGCCGCCTCGCGGGAGGCCGAGCGATGCTCGACCATGCCGGAGGTCATCGCCAGCGTCACCTTCAGCGATCGGAGCGGCCGCACCCTCTCGGGCCAGACGCTGGAAGCCTTCGTCGCGTCGATCGACCATTACCCTCTCCTCGCCATCGGCATCAACTGCGGTCTGGGTGCAGAAGAGCTCCGAGCCCAGATCGAGGAACTCGCCGCGATCTGCCCAACATATACCGCCTGCTACCCGAATGCGGGACTGCCTAACGCGGTCGGCGGTTACGACCAGACACCGGAAGAGATGAGCCGAATCCTTGGGGATTACGCCGCGAACGGCTGGCTCAACATCGCAGGAGGCTGCTGCGGCAGTTCGCCCGAGCATATCGCTGCGATTGCGGAGGCCGTACGGCAGGGTAAGCCTCGACGAGCGCCTGAGCCTCGCGCGATGCCGCGGTACGCCGGTCTCGACCTGTTTACGATCCGCCCGGACTCCAACTTCACCGTCATCGGCGAACGCACCAATGTAACGGGATCGCGGAAGTTTGCGCGCCTGATTCGAGGCAGGCGTTACGAGGAGGCGGTGGCCGTCGCCCGGAACCAGGTGGAGGGCGGCGCTAACATCGTCGATGTCAACATGGACGAAGCTCTGCTGGACTCCGCAGTCGCCATGCGCGAGTTCCTCTGCGTTCTATCTGCCGATCCGGACGTAGCCCGGCCGCCGATCATGGTCGATAGCTCCGATTGGGAGGTCATCCTGGCGGGGCTCAAGGCGGTTCAGGGGAAGTGCATCGTCAACTCGGTCAGCTTGAAGGACGGCGAGGAGGCGTTTCTGGATCGCGCCCGCGAAGCCCGTCGTTTCGGGGCGGCGCTCGTGGTCATGGCGTTCGACGAGCATGGTCAGGCGGATACTTTAGAACGTAGAGTCGCTGTCTGTCGAAGGGCCTACGATCTCCTCGTCCAGCGGCTTGGCGTACCTCCCCACGATATCATTTTTGATCCGAACGTGCTCGCAATCGGAACCGGCATTGCCGAACACGCTGACTACGCGCGGGACTTCATCGAATCCCTGAGGAAGATCAAAGAGCTGTGCCCAGGCGCCCTCTGCAGTGGAGGGATCAGCAATCTATCGTTCTCATTCAGGGGCAACGACCATATCCGCGAAGCGATCCATTCGGTTTTTCTGTACCATGCGATCCACGCCGGCCTCGACATGGGCATCGTCAACGCAGGACAGCTAACCGTTCTCGAGGAAATCGAGCCCGAGCTGCGCGAACTGGCAGAGGACCTGGTCCTGAACCGCCGGGCCGATGCCACAGAGCGGTTACTGGAGTACTCGCTTCGGACGGACGGCGGCGGTGCAGCCGCAGAGCAGGCTGCAGAGGCTGATCGCGAAGAAGTCTCTCTCGATGATCGTATCGCCTCGTCGTTGATCCGGGGCGTTACGGACACGATCGACGCAGAGATGGAGGAGGCGCTCGGAGTCTACGGTTCGGCGCTCGCCGTCATCGAGGGGCCGCTCATGGCTGCCATGCGGATTATCGGCGACCGCTTTGGCGACGGCCGGATGTTCCTGCCGCAGGTGGTGAAATCCGCGCGGACGATGAAGCGGGCGGTGGCATGGCTCGAGCCGTACATGCAGCGTACAGGTTCAGGCGATGAACGCCCGGAAGGCTCTGCCCGGATCCTTCTGGCGACGGTAAAAGGCGATGTGCACGATATCGGAAAGAACATCGTCGGGGTGGTGCTGGCGTGTGCGGGCCACGAGATCATCGATATGGGCGTCATGGCGCCCGCGGCGGACATCCTGGACACGGCCGATGCGCGAGGCGCCGACATCATCGGGCTGTCCGGATTGATCACCCCATCCCTGGAGGAAATGGCCCACGTCGCCGAAGAGATGCAGCGTCGAGGCATGCAGAAGCCGCTCCTGATCGGCGGTGCGACGACCAGTCGTGCGCATACGGCGATCCGTATTGCCCCGGGATACGAAGGCCCGGTGGTCTATGTCGAAGATGCGTCGAGGGCTGGCCCGGTGGTCAAGCGTCTGATGTCGGCCACCGAACGGGACGGGTTCCTCATCGAAAATCGCGCTGAACTGGCAAACGCTCGTGAGCGGTATGAGAGGCGTCATTCGGAGAAGAGCCAGATCAGCTATGCCGAGGCCTTGCGGCGACGGCCGGAAGTGTCCTGGAGTCCGGAGACAATCGCCGAACCGAGCTTTCTGGGCGCCCGGGAAGCGGCCGGAGCGAGTGTCGCCGTAATGCGACCGTTTATCGATTGGACGCCCTTTTTCCATGTCTGGGGTCTCCGAGGCCGATATCCCGACATCCTGACACAGCCTGAGATCGGACCTCGCGCCGATGAACTGTACCGCGATGCGCAGATCCTTCTGGATGAGCTCGAGACCGTGGAGGAGGTGGTCCCGAAAGGCGTCTACGGCTTCTTCCCAGCCTATGCCGAAGGGGACGACGTGATCCTGCCCGGCTCGACAGCTCAGGACGCCCCGAAGGCGGTCTTCCACCTGCTTCGGCAGCAAGCCGACAAGGGACCCGGGCAGGTGAACTACGGCCTCGCCGACTTCATAGCCCCCCGATCCTCAGGGCTGACAGACTACCTCGGTATGTTCGTCGTAACGGCTGGCGATCATATCCATCGAATGGCGCAAATGGCCCGCGATGGGATGGACGATTACCGCGGCATCCTTCTCGAAGCGCTTGCCGATCGATTGGCCGAAGCCTTCGCCGAATGGCTGCATCTGCAGGCCCGCCGTGCGTGCGGTTTCGGCCTTACGGAGGGCCTGTCGCACGAGGATCTGATCGG
>JAANMY010001349.1_pt1 | contig 28336 bp, 30 predicted proteins | sample 7279691 | NCBI WGS metagenome assembly JAANMY01 (sample SAMN14094543, study PRJNA606508) | bioreactor metagenome | isolation source: A lab-scale SPAN reactor treating ammonium-rich wastewater day 388 | place: Ireland: Galway | collected 2018-02-07
CCCCTCTTTGCGTGCCGCAAATTCACCCCCCTGAGGATATTTGCAGCGCAAAGTTGGGGCGGCGCTGGCGATCCCTCGGCGGGGCGCGGGGCGGCACGCCTTCTTTTTTGCGACTCTCAGGCAATCGCGCCGGGGCGCCGCGTGGCATACCGGGGCCAGTTCCCAGCCGGAGTTTTCCCATGCCCAGCGTCGCCGACACCATCGTCACCGCCCTCAAACGCCATCGGATCGATTGTTTCTTTGGCCAGAGCTTGCCCTCGGCGCTGGTGCTGGCCTGCGAGGCGGCCGGAATCCGGCAGATCGCCTATCGGCAGGAAAATTCGGGCGGGGCGATGGCCGATGCCTATGCGCGCATTTCCGGGCGCATCGGCATGGTGGTGGCGCAGAACGGCCCGGCGGCGGCGCTGCTGGTGGCGCCGATGGCCGAGTGCAGGCAGGCCGGGATTCCGCTGATCGCCTTCGTGCAGGAGGTCGAACTGGCGCACAGCGACCGCAACGCCTTTCAGGAATTCGACCATGCCGCGCTGTTTGCCGGGGTGAGCAAATTCTGCCGCCGTCTCGACGATCCGGCGCGGGCGGATGACATCATCGACCGGGCGATCACCGCCGCGACCTCGGGGCGTCCCGGCCCGGCGGTGGTGCTGCTGCCCGCCGATGTGCTGCGCGGCCCGGCGCAGCCCGCGCCCTTTGCGCGGACTGCCTCGCTGGGGCAATGGCCGCTGGACCGCCCGGCCGCCAGTGCCGAGGCGGTGGCGCAGGCGGCCGCGCTGATCGCCGGGGCCAGGAACCCGGTGGTGATCGCCGGGGGCGGGGCGCTGAATTCGCGGGCTTCGGCGGCCCTGGAGGCCCTGATGGACACCGCGCATCTGCCGGTTTTCACCACCAACATGGGCAAGGGCGCGGTGGATGAAACCCACCCGCTGGCGGGCGGGGTGCAGGGCGCGCTGAACGGGCCGCATTCGCTGGCCCGCCAGACGCAGCCGATTCTCGATGCCGCAGACGTTGTGCTGCTGATCGGCACGCGCACCAACCAGAACGGCACCGACAACTGGAAGATCTATCCGCGCGGCGCCACTTTCGTGCATATCGATATCGATCCGATGGAGATCGGCCGCACCTATGAGGCGCTGCGCCTGCTGGGTGACGCGCGCGAGACGATCACCGCGCTGACGGCGGCATTGCGCGCGTGCGACCTGTCGCGCCGCGCCGCCGCGCGGCCCGGGCTGGAGGCGCGGCTGGCCGAGGCCTGGAGCGCGTTCGACAATGTGCGCCGGGTCTATGCCGCCTCGGACGCGGCGCCGCTGCGGCCCGAACGGGTCATGGCCGAGTTGCAGCCCTTGCTGACGCCGGACACCATCGTCGTCGCCGATGCCTCGTATTCGTCGATGTGGGTGGTGGGGCAGTTGCGCGGTGCCACGGCCGGGGCGCGGTTTCTGACGCCGCGCGGGCTGGCGGGGCTGGGCTGGGGCATGCCGATGGGGCTGGGCGCGGCCATCGCCCGGCCCGGTGCGCCGGTGGTGGCGCTGGTCGGCGACGGCGGTTTTGCCCATAACTGGGCCGAGCTGGAAACCGCCGTGCGCCACAATATCCCGCTTGTCACCGTCGTGCTGAACAACGGGGTGCTGGGGTTCCAGAAGGACGCCGAGACGGTGAAATTCGGCCGCTATACCAGTGCCTGCCATTTCCGCGATGTCGATCACGCCGCCATCGCCCGGGCGGTCGGCATGCAGGCCGAACGGATCGCGCGTGCCGACCGGATCGCCCCGGCGCTGCGCGACGCCCTGGCCTCCGGGGCGCCGCGGCTGATCGAGGTGATGACCGCGCCCGATGCCCATCCGGCGCTGTCGCTGTTCGCCGGGACGCTGGACCGCTGATCCGGCCTGCCTGCCTATCGCGGCCCTGCCGTGCTAGGCAGGGCCCGCCAGCACCAGACGTGATGGACTCAGGGGCAAGACCCGGGGCCCCGCAAACGCCAGCATTCGCATTCACAAGACGCCGGAAGGGCGCCAGAAACGGGAGACCAGCGTGCCGACAACCGACACAGCCCAGGGAACGACAGGCCATCCGGCCACGGGAGGCGCGGCCCCGGGCCGCCCGCAGGCGGCGGGAGCGCCGATGCGGCTGATCGAGGGGGCCGCCCGGCGGATCGCCTCGATTGCCGTGGCGGCGATCCTGCTGATCGCCTTTGCCAATGTTCTCGACATCGTGCTGCGCAACGGCTTTGCCCGCTCGCTCTACGGGCTCAATGAAATCAACGCCTATCTGGTGGCCATCGCCGCCGCCACCTGTCTGCCCTATGGGCTGCATGTCGGGGCCACCATCGTCATCCGCGTGGTCGAGACCCGTCTGCCCGAGGGCGGGCGGCTGGTGGTCGGCCTGTTCGCGGCGCTGATGACGACGATCTTCTTTGCGCTGGTGGCCTGGCGGGTCTGGGATGTGGCGGCGGGCATGGCGCGCAACGGCCAGACGACCATCATGACCGACCTGCCGACCGCGCCGTTCATCTATGTCATGGCGGCGGCGCTGGGTGTGGCGGCGGCGCTGATGTTGCTCAAGGTGGTGGTGCTGGGTCTGCGCATCCTGCGCGAGGCCGGGCTGCTGGCGGCGCTGGTCGCGGCGGCGCTGACGGCGCTGGTGTTCTGGGCGCTGCTGGCGCTGCTGGGGCAGGCGGCGACGGCACCGTTTCAGGTGCTGGCGCCCGCCAACCGGCTGCTGCTGGCGCTGGTGGTGTTTGTCGGCATGTGGGTGCTCATCATGCTGACCGTGCCGATCGGCGTGGCGATGGGGCTGGCCGGGATCATCGGCACCGCGACGCTGATGCGCGGTTCGGTGTCGATGAACGTGCTGGGGTCGGAGATCACCGCCTTCATCACCAAGGACGCGCTCAGCGTGCTGCCGCTGTTTCTACTGATGGGGGCCTTTGCCACCGTGGCCGGGATCGGCACCGACCTGTACCGCCTCGCCTATGCGCTGGTCGGTCATATCCGCGGCGGGCTGGCGCAGGCCTCGATCCTGGCCTGCGCGGCCTTCGGCACGCTGACGGGGTCGTCGGTGGCCACGCAGATGTCCATCGGCCGCATCGCCCTGACCGAAATGCGGGCGCGCAATTACTCGGCCGAGCTGGCCTCGGGCTCGATCGCGGCCGGGGGCACGCTGGGCCAGTTGATCCCGCCCTCGTCGGCGCTGATCCTCTATGCGATCCTGACCGAGCAATCCATCGGCCGTCTGTTCATCGGCGCGGTGATCCCGGGCATTCTGGCGACCCTGCTCTATATGGCGGCGATTGCGATCTGGGTGCGGTTCTATCCAAGTCATGGCGCGGCCGGGCCCAAGGCCCCCACCGCCGAGCTGATCGCCGCGGCCAAGGGCGCCTGGTCGGTGCTGTTGCTACTGGGCGTGGTGCTGGGCGGGATCTATCTGGGCTTTTTCACCGAGCTCGAGGCCGGATCGGTCGGCGCGGCCGGGGCCTTCCTGATCGCCGTGGCGCGCGGCAAGATCACCCCCGGCGCCTTTTGGCGCACCATGGCCGAGACGACGCGCACGCTGGCGATGATGTATTCGCTGATCTTCGGCGTGACGATGCTGACCTTCTTCTTCGGCATCTCGCATGTACCGGCCGCCTTTGTCGGCTTTGTCGATGGTCTGGGCCTGACGCCGCTGGGCGTGGTGATCGCGCTGGTGGCCTGCTACCTGATCCTCGGCACGGCGATGGATGCCTTTGCGATGATGGTCATCACCATCCCGATCTTTGTGCCGCTGGTCACGTCGCTGGGCTGGGACCCGATCTGGTGGGGCGTGCTGACCATCATGTGCGTCGAGGCCGGGATGATCTCGCCGCCGTTCGGGCTGAACATCTTTGTCATCTCGGCGCTGGACAGCCGGATTCCGCTGAGCACGGTCTATCGCGGATGCTGGCCGTTCTTTGCCTCGGCGGTGCTGAAGATCGGGCTGCTTATCGCCTTTCCCGCGCTTGTGACCTGGCTGCCCGGAACGATGTGACCGGGCGCCGATATGAAGAAAGAGGCCGGGAGCGATCCCGGCCTTTTTGCGTTGCGATGCGGCGGGTCAGAACGCCAGCCCGGAATTATCCCATTCCAGATGCAGCGCCTCCAGCCGGGCGCCGATTTCGCGGTAGCTGGCATCGTGATAGACGAGGGGCTGCCCCTCGGCGAAATCGGTGCTTTCGATCAGGCCGGTGAAGACCCAATGCGTGCCGTGTTCCGCCGCGCTGGCCAGTCGGCATTCCAGCGCCACCGGCGCCCCGGCCAGCAGCGGCTGGCCCAGCAGCGGCGAGGGCCGCCACAGCCCGCGCTCGAACCGGGCCTCGGGCGCCAGCCCGGGCAGGGCGCATTGCGTGGCCACATCGACCTGCGCCACCGACAGCAGGTTGACGGCAAAGGCCCCGGCCTCGCGGATCAGCGCCGCCGGGCGTGCCGCGCGGTGAACGCAGATCAGCAGTTGCGGCGGCTCGGCGCTGAGCGAGGTCACGGCGGTCGCGGTCATGGCGATGCGCGTTTCGCCCGCCTGCACGGCGATCACGCAGACCTGCGCGGGCAGGGCGCGCATCGCCCGCCGGAAGGTATCGAGGCCGATCACGATCCCGGCGCCTTGTCGCGGCCCAGATTGGCCATGGCTTCCAGCGTCAGCGTATAGCCCAGATGTTCGTGGATCTTGCGCCGCAGCTCCAGCGTCAGGATCTGGCGCGTGTTGCGCAGATGCATGTCGTTATGCGCTGCCAGCTTGCGCGCCCAGAACCAGGCCCGCTCCATCAGCGCCGCGCGCGGCAGCACTTCGTTGACCAGCCCCAGATCCAGCGCCTCGTGTGCGCTCAGCCGCTGCGAGGTGAACAGGAAATAGCGCGCCCGGTTCATCCCCATCAGCATCGGATAGATCAGGTTCACCCCGTCGCCGGGCACGAGGCCGCTGTCGAAATGCCCGGCATCCTCGATCACCGTATCGTCCGAGGCCAGCACGATGTCGCTGAGCAGGGGGATTTCCGAATGCCGGATCGCCGGGCCGTTGATCGCCGAGATGATCGGTGCCTGGATTTCCAGCAGGTTGGCGAGCAACTGGCGCCCGTCAAAGACGATCCGGTCCATATCGGCGACCGGGCGCGCATAGCGGGTGGCGGCGGGCGGGCGGGGCCCGGAAAACTCGTCCCCGGTGCCGGTCAGGATCACCACGCGGTTCGCGCGGTCCATGGCGATGTCGTGAAAGGCGTGCGGCCATTCCTCATGCGGCAGCGCGCCCCAGCGCAGCGGCCCGCCGTCGGTATGGGCGGTGAGCAGCAGGATGCCGTCGGCGTCCCGCTCCATGGTCAGGGTCTTGTAGCGGTTCTTGTAGCTGTCGAACGGATGCATCGTCTCTCTCCTCATTCGGTGCCGGGCGCGGTGCCCGCGTAATCGTCCATGGCGATCCAGAGCCGCGCAAAGCGCCACAGCCCGTCATCGCCCAGCGCCAGACCGGCGGCATAGGCGCAACTGACGACGACCCGGATACCCGCGCCATCCGCCGCCGTGACGATGCCGTAAGCGCGGGCGTGGGCGCGGCCGGGCGCTTGGGCCGTCACCTCCAGATTGGTGATCGCATGGCGGCGCTGGTCGGATTGCGTCGCCGCGACGCGCAGAAAGTTCTGGCAGATCGCCGCCCGCCCCTGGTGACGCTCAAAGACCGGGCCGCCCAACGACACCTCTAGCCGTGCCTCCGGGGTCCACAGATCGGCCATGGCCAGAGCGTCCACCTCGTCATGGGCGATGCCATAGCGCGCGAACAATTCGCCAATCGCCAGCCGCAGCGCCACCGTGTCGGCGGTGACGGTCTGGCGCGGCGGCAGCGTCAGCAGCCCGGCCCGTGTCGCCCAGCCCTGCACCGGCGCGACGCGCATCAGACGATCCCCCGCCCGCCGCCGACCACGAGGTTCTGCGCGGTGATGAATTTCGCATCGTCCGAGGCCAGGAACAGGATCGCCGCCGCCACATCCTCGGGCTGGCCGTAATGGCCCATGGGGATGGTCGATTCCACCCGCGCGCGGGTTTCCGGCGGGTGTTTGGCGGTGGCCGGGGTTTCGATCGGACCGGGCGAGACGGCGTTGACGGTGACGCCGTATTTCGCCGTCTCGATGGCCAGAACCCGGGTAAAGCCGACCACCCCCGCCTTGGCCGCCGCGTAATCGCAGAATTTCGGCGTCGGCATCAGGAAGGCGACCGAGGCGATGTTGACGACCCGGCCATAGCCGCGCGCCCGCATCCCCGGCACGATCCGCCGCGCCGCCATCATCGTCGAGAACAACGAGACATCCAGCACCTCGGCCCAGTCGTCGGGGTCGGACTCGCAAAACTCGCCGCCGCCCTTGCCAACCGACGAGCGCCCGACGCCGTTGACCAGCACATCGGTGGGCCCCTGCGCCGCCTCGGCCTCGGCCAGAACGGCGGTCAGCGCGGCGCGGTCGGTGACGTCGAGCACCCAGCCGCGCGCGGCGCCCCCGGCCTGGGTGATCGCGGCCACGGTGTCATGGACGGCCTCGGATACGTCCAGACAGGCGACGCGCCCGCCCTCGGCGGCAAAGCGCAGCGCGGTGGCCCGGCAGATGCCCGAGGCGGCGGCGGAAATGATGGCGGTCTTGCCGGAAAATCGCATGCTGAGGCTCCTGTAAGCGGCGTTCAGGGGCAGGATTGCGGGCCTCCCGGGGCCTGTCCAGCGCCCGCAGCGCCCCTTCCATCGGCGGCCAAGAGATCGGCCACTGCCGGTCAAGCGCATCGCGGCGGGGGGTTCGGGACGGGGGAGGCCAGGGGGTTGCGGCGGCGGCGCAGGGCGCGGCCGGGCAGCAGGGTATGGGGATTTACGCCACGGTCGGCGCGGGCAGCCTGACATCGCGCGGCCCGGCGCCCCGGGTTCTGGCGCAGGTGGAGTCACGGGGCGCGCGGCCCGCGCCGGGCTGTGCCGCGCGCCTCTTCATCTTGCCGGAAATACTCTGCGGGGGTGTGGGGGTGCAAAACCCCCACCGCGGCCTCAGCCCTTGCCGGCCTTGGCCAGTTCTTCCTCGAGGATCGGCAGCGCCAGCATCGGCGTCTGCACCCCCAGCAGCGCGATCATCTGCACCACCGAGACGATCTCGGCATCGCTGGCCCCGGCGGCGCGGGCCTTTTGCATATGCACGCGCGTTCCTTCGACATGCACATGCTGCGGCAGCAGGTCGATGGCGACATAGACCAGTTCCTTCATCTTCACCGACAGATGGGTCGTGGCCCAGGGCACGCCGGAAAACCCGGCATAGGCGGCCACCAGATCGGGGACGAACCAGGTGCAGGCCTGCCAGGCCGGGGTCAGGAACCCGCGCTTGGCCTCGAAGGCGGCATGGGCCGCGGCGGCCCGGGCCTGCCGTTCCGGCGTCGCCGAGGCGCGGATCGCCTCGATCCCGCCTTCGGCCTCGGTCAGGATCAGCACGCCGGGGATGGTGCCGTGGATGCCCAGCACCGCGGTCAGTTGCAGCACCTCGCGGATTTCGCCCGCGCTCGCCCCCTCGTGCAGGGCCGCGGCGATATGGGCGCGCACCATCTCGGTATTGCGGTGCATCAGGGCGGCATTGACCGCGATCTGGATCAGCGCCTGATCCTTGGCCGAGAGCGCATTCGCGCCCTGAATGGCGCGGGCCATCCGGGCGAATTCGCGCGCCAGCGGCGGGTCCATCCGGGCGAGAACCGCCAGCGCCGGGTGGGCGATCCCCAGTGCAGCGGCCAGTTCGTCGGCCAGATCCGGGGCAGTTCCGGCGGATGTGTCGGTGTCGGTCATGGGAATCCTCGGTGATTTTGGGCCACGATAGCCCGGGCGCTGCGCCCGGGTTAGGCCCTGAGGCGACAAATCGTTGACCGGGCGCCAGGCGGGCTGGACGCGCGGCGCGCGGAATGCTTGCCTGCGCTGCCGGAGGTCGCCCATGCGCTTTGAACTCGAAACCCTGGAATCGCTCGCCCCCGAGGCCCGCGTGCTGGCCGAGCGGGTGCTGGCCGTCTCGTCGGACGGAATCGGCGGGCCGTTCAACCTGCTGCTGAAATCCCCGGCCACCGGGGCGCGGATCGTCGATCTGCTCGATCATTTCAACGGCGGTTTTTCGACCCTCGACGCCCGGCTGCGGCCGCTGGCGGTGCTGATCCTCGCCCGCCACGCCGGGGCGCGTTATGCCTGGTGGGCCCACCGGCGCCGCGCTCTGAAGTCCGGGGAATTCACCGGGGCGCAGATCGACGCGATCAACCGCCGCGCGGTGCCCGAGGGGCTGGATACCCGCCTGACGGCGGTGCAGGCCTATGTTCAGGCGCTCACCCGCGGCACGCCGACCCCGGCGCCGCTGCTGGCCGCGCTGCAGGCGGCGCTGACCGAGGCCGAGGTGGTCGATCTGATCGTGTTCTGCGGCACCTATACGACCGTGGCCATGCTGCTCAACGAGGCCGATGTGGCGCTGCCCGCGGGCGAGGAGGATACCCTCAACCGCGACTGACACCTTGCAGCCGCGCGGCAAATCCGGCCGGGTCTTCGACCGGCGCGGCATGGGCGACGCCCGGCAGGATCGCCGTCCGGGCATCGGGCAGCAGACGCCCGGCCTGCGCCAGCATGGCCGGGGTGAACAGGCGGTCGAGCGCCCCGGTCCACAGATGCAGCCGGGGCAGGGCGGCCAAGTCGCTCAGGGCCAGCGGGCAGGGCTGCGGCGGCTCGCCCGCGCCCTGCGCCCGGTTGGCCGCGACCTGCGCGCGCCACTCCCCGGCGGCGGGCGCGGCGCGAAAGGCGGGCGACAGTTCGCGTTCCTCGGGCGTGCCCCCGGGGGGCTCGCCACCCCAGAACCCGGCGGGCTGGCCGAGGAAGCTGCAGGCCAGCACCAGCGCCGCGACCCGTTCCGGCCAGCGCGCGGCAAAGGCCCCGGCGCAGGCCCCGCCCGCGGCGAGGCCCAGCACCAGCGCCCGGCCGGTCCCGCAGGCCTCCAGCACCTGCGCCAGATCCTCGGCCTGCGTTACCGCGTCATAGGCCCGGCCGCGGGTCGATCCGCCGTATCCCCGCCGGTCCGGGGCGATCACCCGCCAGCCGGGCAGTGCGGCGGCCAGCGGCCGGAACTGCGCCCCGGTGCCGGTATGCGCGTGCAGCGCCACCAGCACCGGCCCGGCGCCGCCCCCGGTGCCCCAGTCGTGCCAGACCAGCCGCGCGCCGTCGGCGGTCTCAAGCGCCTTCATGGACGAACCGGAACCCGGCGCCCGCCCGCAGGATGGTGCCGCAATGCGGCTCGCCGAAATGGCAGGGCATGACGAGGGTTCCGGTATCGGCAACCTCGGCCAGAAAGGCCTCGCGGGTGGCGCGCGCCACCTCGGGCAGCACATCCACAATGCCGCTGATGTCGGGCCGCAGGATCTGCAGCGGCGAATGGAAGATGTCGGCGCAGAACACCCCACGCGCCCCGGCGCTGTGCAGATCGAGGCGCATCATCCCCGGCGAATGCCCGGGCGCCGCCACGGCCCGCAGCCCGGGGGCAAAGTCGTGCCCGGCCTCGTAGAATTCCAGCTTTCCCGCGTCCAGCAGCGGGATGACCGCGTCGGTGAAGGCCTCGGTCTCGCCCAGCCCGCCCGATTGCAGCCAGCGCGGGTGCCAATGGTCGAAATCGGCGCGCGGCGCCAGATAGCGGGCGTTGGGAAAGGTCGGCGCCCAGCCCCCCGGGGTGGCGATTGTGTTCCAGCCGACATGATCGCCGTGCAGATGGGTCATCACCACCTGCGTGACCCGATCGGGCGCCGCCCCCGCCGCCGCCAGCCAGGCCGGAACCAGCGTGTTCAGCCGGTCGAACCGGGGCAGGCCGCGCGGTTTGCCGTTGCCGATCCCGCTGTCGATGACGATCACCTCGGCGCCGATCCGCACCACCCAGATCTGGATGCCGATCACCAGCCGCCCGGTGGCGGGGGCGTAATGCGCGGGCGTCAGGGCGGGGGCGATGGCCTCGAACTCGGACCGGGGCAGGGCGGGGAACAGGATGGCCGGGTCATGGGTCGGTCCGATGATCTCGGTGATGTTGAACACATCGGCATCGCCGATCCGGCGGTGGTGCATCATGGGGAAACTCCTTTGCGCCCAGACTGGCCCGGGCGGTCCGCCGGGTCTTGACCCGGGGTGCAGGCAAACTTGCGCTGGCGTGGCGGCGACGGCAAGGGCGCTTGCGCCCGGCGGCCCGCCGGGCCAGCCTGCGCCAAACGGAGGGATTCCCGATGACATGGACGCTGTACGCCTCGCCCCGCTCGCCCTTCGTGCGCAAGGTGATGATCGCCGCGCATGAGGCCGGTCTTGTCGACCGCCTGCGGCGCATCGAGGTGGTGACGACGCCGATGAGTCCGGCGCCGGAATTGGCGGGCGTCAACCCCTTGGGGATGATCCCGACGCTGGACACCGGTACGGCGGTGCTGTTCGACAGTCTGGTGATTGTCGATTTTTTCAACACCCTCGCCCCCGGCCTGATCCCGGGCGGTGACGCCCGCCTGGGGGCGCTGACCCGGCATGCGATGGTCAACGGCATGATGGACAAGGCGGTGCGCATCCTCGACGAGCAATTCCGCCAGCAAAATGCCGATACCGCCGAGCATGTGGCGGGCTATGTGCGCGCCCTCCGGGCCGGAATCGCCTGGTATGAGCCGCGCCTCGATCCGGCGCGGTTCGATATTGGCGACATCGCGCTGGCGGCGCTGCTCGCCTATCTGGACATGCGGTTCCCGCATATCCTGTGGCGCGAGGGGGCGGAGCGCGCCGCGCTCTGGTTCGCGGGCGCAGAGCAACGGCCCTCGGTTGCCCGCACCGCCTTTGGCGAGCCGCCTTTCGTCTGATCAGCCCGCCGCCGCCAGCGCCAGCCCGTCCACCACGGCGGTGAAGGCCTCGGCGCTGCGGATCGGGGCTTGCGGCAGCAGGGCGCGCATCTCGTCGCCGACCAGCCGCATCAGGCTGGAGCCGCCGACGAGGATCACCTCGCCCACGTCCGACGGCGAGCATCCGGCCATGGCCAGCGTCTCGGCGGCGGCCTGTCGCAGCGCGGACCGGTGCGTGAGCAGCGCGGCATCCAGCGAATCCGGCGTGACCAGCGCCGACAGGCCCGGTTCGATCTCGTCCATGGCGATCCGGCCCAGTCCGCCGTCCCGGTTGGCGGCGATCTTGCCGCGCTCGACGGCAAAGGCCAGCCCGTGGCCCAGTTCCTCGTCCAGCACGGTCTTGAAACGGCCCAGAACCGCCGGTTCCACGGCCATTTTCACCATATCGGCGGCCAGCCTGCGGGTGTCGGGGGCGTAGAGGAACGGGATCTTGGCCCAGGTCGCCAGATCGACAAAGGGCGCGCGCGGCACCGGCAGCAGATCGCTGCCCATCTGGCGGCGCAACTGCCCGCCCAGACCCAGCAGCGGCATGGCATGGGCCAGCGACACCGCCTGATCGAAATCGGTGCCGCCCAGCCGGATGCCGTGGCTGGCGAGGATTTCCGGCTGTCCCGCCGTGGCGCGAAACAGCGAAAAATCCGAGGTGCCGCCGCCGATATCGACGATCAGCCCCAGCCCGCTGCCGGGCCGGTGGCTGGCCAGCGCCGCGGCTTCGGGTTCGGCGAGAAAGCTCACCTCGTCGAATCCGGCGGCAAGGTAGCAGGCGCGCAGGTCGGCCTCGGCCTGGGCGTCGCGGGCCGGGTCGCTGGTATGAAAATGCACCGGGCGCCCGGACAGGGCGCGGCGCAGGGTCAGGCCGGTCGCGGCCTCGGCCCGGCTGCGCAATTCGGCCAGAAAGGCGGCGATGACATCCGACAGCGTGCGCCTGCGCCCGGCGATCAGCCGCGATTCGTGCAGCAGGGGCAGGCCCAGCACGCTTTTGAGGGCGCGCATATAGCGGCCCTCGTCGCCGGCGATCAGCGACTCGGCTGCCGCCGCGCCAATCCGCATGGCGGCGCCATTCGCCGGAAAGAACACGGCGGTCGGCAGGGTATCGGCGCCGCGCTCGACGGGAATGCGGTAAACCCCGCCCGCATGCGGCAGCGCCACGGCGGAATTCGAGGTGCCGAAGTCGATGGCCAGCCGGTGCATCCCGAGCCCCCTTTGCGCGAAAACGCCCGCAGTAATCGAGGCACCGGGCGGACGCAAGGGAAGGCGGCTGGCCTAGTCGCCGATCTGCACCGTCTCGCGCAGCGTGACGCTGTCGAAATCGCTGACCAGCACGCGCAGCGTCACCTCCCACGATCCGGGCAGCGGCAATGTGACCGGCCCGGCCCGCCAGAGCCCGTCATCCCCCGGCATCGCCCGGGCGCGGATCGGCTCGATCCCCGCCGTGGCGTGGGTAAAGGCGATATCGGCGCCCTGTGGCGTCAGCGGCTGGAAATCGGTGGTGGCAAAGGCCATCGCCACCGCGACAGGCCCGGTGCGGCCCGGTGTCAGGCGCAGGTCGGCCATCAGCCGGTCGGTATGCAGATGGGTCAGCAATGGCGCGGGCGGATCGACCAGCGCCCGGGGCGGCGGTGTCAGGCGAAAGGCCGAGGCCAGCGCCAGCACCGCGAGGCCCAGCACCAGCTCGGCCCGGACCGTGGGGGCCAGCGCCATGGCGCCCCGCCCTGGCATCAGCCACAGGCGATTGACCGCCGCCAGGGCGATCAGCCCCGCCACCAGCCCCAGCTTGGCCAGCAGGATCATCCCCCAGGCCGAACCGGTCAGCGCCGCCAGATCGCCCGATTGCGCCCAGGTCAGCCAGCCGCCGCTGAGCACCAGCACCGCCACCATCGGCACCGCCAGCGCCGAGAACCTGTGCAGGTGCAGCCCCGCCTGCGGCCCGCGCAGCCCGGCCAGCAGCGGCACCAGCGCGCCCATCCAGAACACCAGCGCCCCGCCATGGGCCAGCATCGCCAGTGTCGAGACCGCGCGCGGCGGGGCGGTGACGGCATGGCCCGAGGCGGCGAACGAAAGCGCCGCGAGGGCCCAGCCGACCAGCGCGGGGCCGAGTGCAGCGCCGCGCCGGAGGGCCAGCGCGACGGCCAGTGCGCCCAGCCCCGACAGGGCGACGCTGCGGGCGACCGGCGCCGCCAGCGCCGCGGCCCAGGGCGCGGGGGTCAGCAAGGCGGCGGGTGGCAGGCCAAGCAGATCGAGGCCGCTGACCCCCAGAAACCCCGCGGCCAGCAGGATCGTGGCGCCCGCAGCGCCCAGTCCGAAGCGGCGCAGCCCCGCCGGGGGGGCCGCGCGGGCGATCACGGCGCCGTGAATCGCCACGCCCGTGGCCGCGACCATCGCCAGCGTCAGCCACCAGCGCAGCAGCGCCGCGACCCGCGCGGTATTCCCGGCCTCGGGCAGGGTTTGCGCGGTCGGATGGCCCAGATGCAGGCTGACGACACCGCCGACCGGGTGCCCGTCATCCGAGATCACCCGCCACGACAGCAGATAGCTGCCCGGCGCGGCGCCCGGCGGTGGCGGCACCGTCACCTCCGCGCCGTCGGCGAGGGGGGTGGTATCGGTGGCGCTGCCATCCGGGGCGATCCAGCGAAAGACCAGCGGCGCCACGGCCTCGCTGAAGGTCAGCGTGATGCTGGCGGGCCAGTCGTTCAGCACCGTGCCTTCGGCCGGGTTGGCGCCGTGCAATTGCGCATGGGCGGCGGCGAGGGCCGGGGTCAGCGCCAGCAGCGCGGCGAGGATCAGGGCGCGCATCATCGGCAGGGCCTCATTCGGTCCAGGGCAGGGCGACGACCTCGACCTGCGGGCTCGGGCTGCCGTTGAACTGCAGGGTGACGGCACCGGCGGGCAGGTCGAACACCACCACCTTGAACGGCGCCCCGCAGCCGGTCTGCATCTCGAAGGCCGACGAGGGGAGGATTGCCCCGCCCGCCACCGCGTCGAACCACAACCCGTTCGAGGCCGCGACCCGCCACAGCCCGGCCTGTGGCACCTCGAGGCGCAGGTGCCCGGCATGACGCCCGGCGCCGCCGCGATCCTGCTCGGGGGCCACGGCAAACCGCATCTCGGTCTGCGGCAGCAAGGCGAGCCTGGCCAGGGTGCCGGTGGCGAGGGCGGGCGCCCCGCTGGCGGCGGCGCTGGCGGTCAGCGCGGTTCGCGGCCCGGCAGCCCAGAGCGCCGCTTCGCGCGTCACGTCGAGGGCGAAGGCGGCGCAATCGCCGCGCATCTGGTCCATCGGCCGGGGGGCGGGGATGTCCTGCGCCAGTACGGGCGTGGCGAGGATGACGGAAAGGGCAAGAGCAAGGCGCAGCATGACGGATCTCCGGTGAAAGGGGGCATCCCGCGCTGCGGGATGCCCCGGGGGGGTCAATGGCCTGCGGGGGCGTGGCCATGGGTCTGCGCATCGCCTGCCTCGATCAGCAGGACGCCGTCAAAGCTGTCGAGCCGGGCGATCAGCGCCGCGCCCAGCCCCTCCTCGGCGCTGCGCGCCGTGAGGGTCAGGCTCTGGGCGTCAGAGGGGGCAAGGCCGTGATGCGCGAGGAACTGCGGGTCCAGCACCTCGGGCCCGGCGCAGAGCACGATGGCCCAACCCTGCGGGCCCCGGCGCAGCAGCGCGCGACCGCCCAGACCGTCCTGCGACCAGCCCGCGATGGCGCTGTCGCCCTGCACCACCACCGGGGCCACCGTCAGCGGCGCCTCGGGGCGGTCGAACTGGGCCATCATCAGGTGGATGATTTCCCCCTGTTCGACGGTGGATTGCGGGCCGTGGGCCAGCGCCGGAAACGCCTGGGCAAGGGGGATCGCCAGTGCCGCGATCAGGGCAAGTCGGGTCAGCAGGGGCATGATGTCTCCGATGGGCAAGGGAGGGGCGCCGCGTCGGCGCCCCCCGGGGTTTGCGTCAGAACGGGTCAGTGGCCGTGGCCGTGATCGCCGGGTGCGACGACCATCACGCCGGGCGCCGGGTCTTCGAGATCGTGCGAATCCTGACCGGCGGCGGGGATTTCGATCCAGCGTTCGACCCCGTTCGCGCATTCCTGAATCGCCGGGATATAGAGCATCTCCCCGACCGGCAGCATGTCCGTCACCGTGGCGCGAAAGACGAATTCGTCATAGAAGGCCGCGGGCAGTTCGCCGGTCCAGATGATCTCGCGCACGCCTTCGGTCACGGTGCGGCCATGGGCGGTATAGGGCTGCGCCAGCGGGCCGGTGACGGTGTCGAGCGTCCAGCCCGCATGAACCATCGGCTGGACGGCGGCCAGCCCGTCGGGGATCGAGATGCGCAGGCGCAGCGTCGCCTCGCCCGCACATCCATGCGGCACACGCAGGGTCAGTCGGGCGGTCTGGCCCTGCACGACCTCGGATTCGGCGAAGGTGGCGTGGGCCGAGGCCTGGCTGGCGGCGAGACCGAGGGCGAGGGCGGCGAGCGTGAAGAGGTGTTTCATGATGAGTTTCTTTCCTGTTCAGAAGAGCGGGCGCTGCGGGCGGCAGCCCGGCAGGCCATGGTCGCAAAGACCAGCGCGGTGCTCTGGTCGGTGAAGGGGAACGACGGGGAGAGGGCCTGCCTGCGCGACGGGCATCGGGCTGGCCGATGCGCGTCTGTGGCGGTTCAGGCGGCGGCCACCCGGCCCGGCGGGCCGCGCAACGGCGGGCGCAGATGCGAGTCCGGGGTTGCGGCAAGCCCGCCGCCACGCACCGGGGTCAGCAGGGCGCGGCGCAATCCGCCGGGCGCCCGGACCTGTGCGCCGCTCGCAGGCAGCGCGCAGAAGGTCTGCAGCAGGCAGAACGGGCAGGGCACCGGCAAGGCGCCGGGTTCCTCGCCGCCGCAGAGATCGTCGAACACCCAGCCCGGCGCTGCCTCGGCGCTGCGATGCGTGGCCGGGGCCAGGGCCACCGACAGCGCCATCACCACCACCAGCCAGAGGGCGAACCCGCGCCGGGTCATCGCAGGGCTCCGGCGGCGTCCGGGCGCGCGAGTGTGCGGATGACAGGGCGCAGCACGCCATCGCCGGACCCGGGGGTGCGGGCCTGTCCTGCCGGTACGGAGCCGGGGCAGAGGGGCAGGGTGACTGTGCTGGGCATCGCCATCGTCTTGGTGAAAAGACCCGTCCGAGGCCAGAGGTCGGACGGGCAAGTGTCAGCGGTCGCAAGGGAACGCGAAGCGGCCCGCTGTTCCGGCTCTGGGGTACGCGAGGGTACGGCAGAGACCGGGGAACGCATCCTGCCGCAGCCACGGCAGAACGACCCCGCCCCGAAGAGGCTCCGGCCGGCGGGGAATCCGATGTCAGACGAGCGGCGGTCCGCGCTGCGGCGGGGCGCGCGGCGAGGCGGCGCAGGCGACGCGCTGGCCTCGGTCGATGGTGATCCGTTCGACCCGCGCGAAAGCGGGCGAGGCCGGGCCGGTGACGGCCTCGGGCGCGAAGGAACCGGCGACGACCTGGCAGACCGGGCAATGCGCCGCGGTATCGACCGGGGTGCCGTCCTCGTCGGTCAGGCAGAACTCGGCGCCGTAGAGCTGCGCGAACTGCGCGCGCGCCACCGCATCGGCCGGGGCGAATCGATGCCCGAAGCCCGTGGCGGCCAGCGCCAGGACGAGCACCAAAAGCAGCCCGCGGGCCAGAAGGGGGGCACGATGCACCATGGCCCCTGTTTGCCGCGATGGGCGCCACAGGGCAAGGGTTCTTGTTGCCGCAGCGCAAGCGGGCGGTCGGCCCGGCGGGCTTGACGAAGGATGCCCCCCTGTCCAGATTGCCCGCCACCGCGCGCCTTTCCCGTGGAAAGCCAGTGTCCGGCGCGGGGCAAGGGGCACGGAGATCAGCCATGTCGGACGACGGATCGCTTGCCGCGTCGCGCGTCGCGGCGCTGTATCAGCGCCATGCGGCGCGCTGGGCGCAGGCGCGCAGCGAATCGGGCGCCGCCCGGCCTGCGGGGGCGCGGCTGCTGGAACAGGATTGGCTCGACCGGTTTCTGGCGGCGCTGCCCGGCCCCCGGGTGCTGGACCTCGGTTGCGGCACCGGCGATCCCCTGGCGCGCTGGCTGGCCGGGCAGGGGTGCCGGATCACCGGCGTCGATGCCGCCCCGGCGCTGCTGGAGCGCGCGCGGGCCGCGCTTCCCGGCCAATGCTGGATCGAGGGCGACATGCGCACGTTCGATCTGGGCGAGAGGTTTGACGGCCTCCTCGGCTGGTGCAGCCTTTTCCACCTGACGCCTGCCGATCAGCGGCCGATCTTTGCCCGGCTGCGCCGCCATGCCGCGCCCGGGGCGGTGCTGATGTTCACCTCGGGGCCGGCCGAGGGCGAGGCGATCGGCAGTTTTGGCGGCGAGCCGCTGTATCACGGCAGCCTGTCGGCGCCGGAATACCGGGCGATTCTGGCCGCGCAGGGTTTCGAGATCCTGTCGCATGTCGTCGAAGACCCCGATTGCGGCGGTCTGACGGTCTGGCTGGCCCGGCTGGCGCCTTCGGCTTGATCGGTTTCCGGCTGCCCGGGCATGAAAAAACCCGGGTCGCTGGGGGGCAACCCGGGGCACTCATTACAACACGGATTGGCGCCGCACCAATCACGGCCTGCGCAGACGTCTGACCTTGCCTGGTTGCCCGGGCGGAGGCCGCAACGTCGCGCCTGCAAGACAGCTACGAGGCCAATGCGACAATGGTTTCATCAACAGGCAAAAAAAGTGTGGACGCCTGCAAGAAACTTTCCGGCGCCCGGCGCGGCTGCCGCGCGCTCTTGTCCTGCGGTCGGCGGGCCCTAAGATCCTGCTCTCGTGTCCCGCAGGTTTGTCATGCGCCCGTTCCAGCCCCCGGCCCCCCTCTCCGGTGCCGCCCCCGATCCGGCGGCGGGCCGGGCGGTTGTGCGCTTCATCGGTTCCGAGATCTATCGCGCCTCGCCCTTTGGCGGGCATCATCCGCTGGCGATTCCGCGGGTCTCGACGGTGATGGATCTTTCGCGCGCGCTGGGCTGGTTGCCCGCGGCGGCCTATCTGACCAGCCCGCGCGCCCGGCCCGCCGCCCTGACCGCGTTTCACACCGCCGATTACATCGCCGCCCTGTTGCGCGCCGAGGCCGAAGGCACCGTCGATCCCGCCACCCGCGCGCGCCACGGGCTGGGCACGCTGTCGAACCCGGTGCATCCGCTGATGTTCCGCCGCCCGGCGACCAGCGCCGGGGGCGCGCTGCTGGCGGCTGAGCTGGTGCGCCACGGTGGCGTGGTCATGGTGCCGGGGGCCGGGACGCATCATGCGATGGCCGACCGGGCGAACGGTTTTTGCTATCTCAACGATCCGGTGCTGACGCTGTTGCATCTGCGGCGGCTGGGGCTGCGGCGCCTCGCCTATGTCGATATCGACGCGCATCACGCCGACGGGGTGCAGGCGGGGCTGGGGGGCGAGGGCGACATCCTGCTGATTTCCGTCCACGAGGAAGCGCGCTGGCCGTTTACCGGCGGGCTGGACGACGATGGCGGCGGCAATGCGCTGAACCTGCCGGTGCCGCGCGGTTTCAACGACAGCGAGATGGCCGAGGTGCGCGAGCGCCTGATCCTGCCCGCCCTCGATGCCTTTCAGCCCGAGGCGGTGCTGCTGCAATGCGGCGCCGATGCCGTGACCGAGGATCCACTCTCGCGGCTGGCGCTGTCGAACAACGCGCATGTGGCGGTGGTGCGGGCGGTGCAGGCGATGACCGACCGGCTGATCGTCACCGGTGGCGGCGGCTATAACCCCTGGTCGGTGGCGCGTTGCTGGACGCGGGTTTGGGGCGCGCTGAACGGGCACGAGCCGCCCGGGCGACTGCCCGAGGCGGCGGTCGCGGTGCTGGAAGGCCTCGCCTGGCCCGGCCGCGCCGCCGGTCGCCACCCGCCGCGCGACTGGTTCGACACGCTGGCCGATCCGGCGCGCGATGGCCCCGTCCGCCCGGAGATCACCGGGCGGATCGCCGCGCTGCGCGCGCGGTTGCCGGGGCTTCGGCGCCGCGCCGTCGCCTAGGGTGGGGTTTCACCCCACCTTGCGGGGCGCGGGCCGGGCGGGGGTTTGTCAGACCGGATGCAGGATCAGCGAGATCACGGCATAGGTCATGAAACAGGCGATGAACGCCAGAAAGAGCCAGAGGCCCGGGTATCGGAACATGATGTCCTCGCAACGATGGGGATAGGATTGCGGTTCAGGACATCGAGGGGCGGCGCGCGTGGCGCCTTGTGGCTGCGCCGCCGCGCCAGCCGCGGCGCGCGGCCCGGGGCCCGAGGCGCCAGACGGGCTAGGCTGGCCGGTCGCGTCGGGGTGAGGCTGCTGGCGGGCAGGCCGTCGGCGGGGGGATCGGGCAGGGCGGGATGGCGCGACCCTTCCAGCGTCAGCGCCGAGGCCGGGGCATGGCCCAGCAGCGCCGGTCCGTCCGATCCGGGCGCAAAGCGACCGGGCGCTGCAAGCAGCAGCACCAGCAGGGTCAGCGGGACAAGACGCAGCAATTGCGCCATCATGAAGGGATCATCCGGGCCGAGTCGGTCAGCGGCGACCCAGCGCCTTTTCGCCGTCCGGTGCAAGGGGTGGGGTGGCCCTGTCGATCACGCCGCTGTGAGGGGGTCATGCAGCAAAACCGTGTCGATCCGCAGGGGCACTTGCACGCCGTCGCCGCGCGCGGCGCCTGGTACGGCAACCGCGGCTGCCTGCACGATGCGGCGGGGGTGATCCGGCGCGGGCACGTCGGTCGGCGCTGGATCACCTGCCTGCTGCGCTTCAAGGATCGCCCGCCGCGGGCGCCGATGCCTCCCGGGCGCTATACCGGCTTGTTCTTTCTCGACGAGGCGACGGCCTATGCGGCCGGTCATCGCCCCTGTGCCGAATGTCGCCGGGCCGATTGGCTGCGGTTCCGGGCGCTGTGGTCGGCGCAGTTCGGCGACAGCGGCGCGGATGCGATAGACGCCCGGCTGCACGCCGCGCGTCTGGCCGGGCGGCACCGGCGGCTGGTGCCGGTGGCGGCGGCCGGGGTGCCCGAGGGGGCGATGATCCTGCAGGCCGGGGTGCCGGTGCTGCGTCATTCCGGGCAGTGGTGGCGCTGGTCGTTTGACGGCTATACCCCCGCGCCGCCACCGCCGACACGGGTGGATCTGCTGACCCCCGAACCGCTGGCGGCACTGATGGCGCAGGGCCTGCCGGTGCAGGCGGCTGTGTGACCGGAACCGCCCTTGGCAACGCCCGGGCGAGGGGCGAGACTGGCCCTGTGGCGCGAGCGGGGAATGCCATGCGGCTCCTGACCTTCAACCTGCAGAACCTGCGGCTGCGCCGTCCCGGCGGGCGGGCGCGGCTGGACGGGGCGCGCGACGGCGATGCCCTGCCGGGTGGCGCGGGCGGCGCCGACCCTCTGGATCATGCCGACCGGCGGCTGACCGCGGCGGTGCTGGCGCAGGCGGATGCCGAAATCTGCGTGTTGCAGGAGGTGTTCGACCGCGCCTCGCTGGATTATTTCCACGATCATCTGTTGCGGCGCGCCGGCGCGGCGCCCTGGCCCTGGCGCGCCTGCCTGCCGGGCAATGACGGCGCCGGGCGCGATCTGGCGGTGATGGCGCGGCGGCCCTTTGCCAGCGAAAGCCACGCCCGGCTGCGCCCCGGCGCGCTGGGGCTGGAGGATGCGCAGCCCGACCGGCCGGTGTTCAGCCGCGATTGCCTGCGGGTGGAACTGGGCGCCGTGGTTCTGTTCGCCGTGCATTTCAAGGCGCCCTATCCCGATCCGGCGGCCGCCCGGGCACGGCGGCGGCTGGAGGCGCTGGCGGTGCGGCGGCTGATCGAGCGTCGCTTTGCCGATCCGGCAAGGGCGCTGTGGCTGGTGCTCGGCGATCTCAACGACCCGCCCACCGACCCTGAGCGGGCGGTGGCGCCGCTGCTGGCACCCTTTGCCACCGACCTGACCCTGCGCATGCCCGCGCGCGACCGCTGGACATGGCGCGGCGAGGACGGCGCGCAGGGTTGCCCCGATACGATGCTGGCCTCACCGGCGCTGGCGGCGCGCTGGCCCGGGGCAATCCCGCAGGCGATCCGCGCCGGGCTGGACCGGGATGCGGGCGACGGGCAGCCCCGGCTCGAGGATGTGGGCGCGCTGCGGCCCCATGCCAGCGATCACGCGGCGCTGGTGCTCGATCTGCCGGGGCTGTGACGGCGCCCGGCAGGCAGGGCTTCGACGCGCTGTCATCGTTCTGTTACACAGGGCTGCGACAAGCCTGCCACACGCCCCGGAACCCGCGATGCCCCCCGCCATGATCCCTGCTCTTGCCCCCTGCGGCGCCCTGTTCGATGCCATGCCGGACCCCGCCTTGCTGGTGGGGGCGGACCGGCGCATTCTGCTGGCCAATCCGGCGGCGCGCGAACTCTTTGCCGCGCCGCTGACCGGGGCCTCGGCGCTCAGCTATATCCGCCAGCCCGAACCGGCGGCGGCGCTGGAAAAGGGCCTGGCCGCGCTGACCGGGGGCCTGCCGGGCGCCGCACTGCCGATCGAGGCGCGGATGATCCGCACCACCCCGACGCGCGAGACCCTGCTGCGCGTGACGGTGGCGCCGGTCGGCCCGGCGCTGGGCCTGCCGGCCATTCTGGTCACGCTGCGCGACATCAGCCAGATCGAGGACGCCGAACAGCAGCGCCGCGATTTCGTCGCCAATGTCAGTCATGAGATGCGCTCGCCCCTCACCGTGCTGGCCGGGTTCATCGAGACGCTCAAAGGCCCGGCCAAGGGCGATGCGGTGGCGACGGCGCAGTTTCTGGACATCATGGAGCGCGAGGCGCAGCGCATGACGCGGCTGGTCAGCGATCTGCTGTCGCTGTCGCGGGTGGAATCCGAGGAACGGGTGCGCCCCAGAACGGCCGTGTCGCTGTCCGAGGTGCTGCGCGCCACGCTGGCGGCGCTGCGGCCGCAGATCGAAGATGCCGGGCTGGCCGTCGATTTCGACGATCTGCCCGACGCCCCGCCGATCCCCGGCGACCGCGACCAATTGGTGCAAGTGTTCCACAACCTCATTGAAAACGCGCTGAAATACGGCGCCTCGGGCGGGCGGATCGCTGTCAGCCTCGAGCGACTGGAACAATTGCCGGGGTTTACCGGGCCGGTGCTGAAAGTCTATGTGCGCGATTTCGGCGACGGGATCGACGCGATCCACCTGCCGCGCCTCACCGAACGCTTTTACCGCGTCGATGGCCACCGCTCGCGCAGCATGGGGGGCACCGGTCTGGGCCTCGCCATCGTCAAACACATCGTCAACCGCCACCGGGGCAAGTTCTCGATCCGCTCGACGCGGGGCGAGGGCAGCACCTTTTCGGTGGCCCTGCCCATCGCCTGACACCCAACCGCCGATTGTCACGCAACTGTCAAAGTGCCCCGCTAGGGTGCCCGAAAACAACAGAGATTGCCCCATGACCCGCCTGCACATCGATTCCGCCTTCGACGAAGATCTCGAACGTATCCGCGACCTCATGCTGGGCATGGGCGGGCGTGTCGAGGATGCGATCACGCTCGCCGCCCGCGCGCTGGAAGCCCGCGACGAGGAACTCGCCCGCCAGGTGGTCGAGGGCGACCGTGCGATCGACCAGCTTGAGATGGACATCGACCAGCAGGTCGTGCGGCTTCTGGCGCTGCGCCAGCCGCAGGCCGGGGATCTGCGCGCCGTCATCGCCGTGATGAAGATGGCCGCCGATATCGAGCGGCTGGGCGATTACGCCAAGAACATGGCCAAGCGCGTGCCGGTGCTGTCGGCGGGCCCGCAGATCGAGGGGGCCGGGGCGGCGATCCGCCGTCAGGCGCGGCAGGTCGGCCAGATGCTGAAAGACATGCTCGACGCTTTCGCGCGCCTTGACGTGGCGCTGGCCGAGGACGTGATCGCCCGCGATGTCGAGGTCGATCACATGACCAACGCGCTGTTTCGGGAATTCATCACCCATATGATGGAAGATCCGCGCAACATTTCGGCCTGCCTGCATTACACCTTCATCGCCAAGAACGTCGAACGGATGGGCGATCTGGTGACGGGGGCTGCCGAACAGGTGATCTTCCTCGCCACCGGCGAGCGCCCCTCGGACCGCCCCAAGGGCGAATCGACCGCGACCCTCGACGTGCAGCCGGACTGAGCGCCCGATGGCCCGTAACGATACCCCGCTGGTGCTGGTCGTCGATGACGAACCGGCGCAGCGCGCCCTGTTGTCCTATAACCTCGAAGCCGCCGGGTTCCGCGTCGCCACCGCCTCGGATGGCGAAGAGGCGCTGCTGGTGGTCGCCGAGGAAGCGCCCGACGTCATCTTGCTGGACTGGATGCTGCCGCGCGTCTCGGGGATCGAGGTCTGCCGCCAGCTCAAGGCCCAGCGCGGCGGGGCGGATGCGGCGATCATCATGGTCTCGGCCCGGTCCGACGAAAGCGACCGGGTGCGCGGGCTGGAAACCGGCGCGGACGATTACATCACCAAACCCTATTCGGTGACGGAATTGCTGGCCCGGGTGCGCGCCAACCTGCGCCGGGTGCGCCCGGCCCGCGCCGGGCAGGTGCTGTCCTTCGGCGATCTCACGCTGGACCCCGAGGCGCACCGCGTCCACCGCGCCGGGGTCGAGCTGCATCTTGGCCCCACCGAATTCCGGCTGTGTTCGGCGCTGATGGAGAAACCGGGCCGGGTCTGGACCCGCGAGGCGCTGCTCGACCGGGTCTGGGGCCGCGACATCTATGTCGATACCCGCACCGTCGATGTGCATATCGGCCGCTTGCGCAAGGCGCTGATGGCGCAGGGCGGCGAAGACCCGATCCGCACCGTGCGCGGCGCCGGGTATTCGCTGGATTGACAATCGCCCCCCGTCCGGCGCCAATCGGCGCGAAACGGGGGACAGGATGACCGATACCACCAGAACCGCCGCGCAGGGCTATGTCGCCGATCCGCGCAACGACTCGGTCCTCGTCTGGGTCAATGGCGCGCTGGTGCCCAGGGCGCAGGCGATGGTCAGCGTCTTTGACGCCGGATTCGGCTTTGGCGATGGCGTGTGGGAGGGGTTGCGGCTGGTGCGCGGGGTGATCCTGCAGCGCGAGGCGCATCTCGACCGGCTGTTCGAGGGCGCGCGCGCCATCGCGCTGGAGATCCCGCAGGGCCGCAACGGCATCAACGCCGCGCTCGACGGGGTGCTGGCGGCGAATGGCATGCAGGATGGCGCGCATCTGCGGCTGATGGTGACGCGCGGCGTCAAGGCCACCGCCAACCAGGACCCGCGCTTCATCCTTTCAGGCCCCACCGTGGTGGTGACGGCCGAATACAAGACCCCGCGTCCCGAGGCCCGGACGCAGGGCCTGACGCTGTTCACCAGCACCTTCCGCACCTCGCAGCCCGATGTGTTCGATCTGCATCTGAATTCGCATTCGCGCCTCAACCTGATCCAGGCGCTGATCCAGGCGATCAACGCCGGGGCCGACGAGGCGCTGATGCTCGATCCCCGGGGGTTTGTCGCCTCGTGCAACTCGACAAATTTCTTCGTGCTGCGCAAGGGAGAGGTCTGGACCTCGACCGGCAGCACTTCCTTCCGCGGCATCACCCAGCACGCGGTGATCGACGCCTGCCGCGCCGCCGGAATGGTGGTGCGCGAGGCGGATTTCACCCTGGCGCAGGTCTATTCGGCGGACGAAGCCTTCGTCACCGGCACGCTGGGCGGGGTGACGCCGGTGTGCCGCATCGACGGCCGGGCGATCGGCAGCGGGGCGCCGGGGCCGCTGACCGCGCGGGTCCGCCAGCTCTATGAGGCGGCGGTGTACCCGGCCTGAGGCGGGGCAGGGGGGCCAGCCCCCCATCGCGGCAAGCCGCGATTCCCCCCGGGATATTTCCAGAGCAAAGAGGGTGCCTTCAGGTTTCGTTAACCATGATGCGCCCCCTCCTCCCGTCAGTCCAGATCGCGCGCCGCGTGGCGCTCTTTGACCGCGTCGTCACCGCCCGGCTTGTTGACCCGCTTGCCGCGGATCACCGCCGGGCGCGCCGCCACCTCGGCCGCCCAGCGCAGGACGTTGGTGTATTCGTGCACCGACAGGAATTCGCCCGAATCATAGGCGCCACCCTCGACCAGGCGGCCATACCAGGGGTAGATGGCGATATCGGCGATGGTATATTCGTCCCCGGCGATGTACCGGCGTTCGGCCAGGTTGCGCTCCAGCACGTCGAGCTGGCGCTTCACCTCCATGGCAAAGCGGTTGATCGGATATTCCCATTTCTCGGGCGCATAGGCGTAGAAATGGCCGAACCCGCCACCCAGATAGGGCGCGGCGCCCATCTGCCAGAACACCCAGTTCATCACCTCGGTGCGCGCAGGCCCCGCCACGGGCAGGAAGGCGCCGAACCGCTCGGCCAGATGGAACAGGATCGAGGCCGATTCAAAAATCCGCACCGGCTCGGGCCCGGACCGGTCCATCATCGCCGGGATCTTCGAATTCGGATTGATCTCGACAAAGCCCGAACCGAACTGGTCGCCCTCGCCGATGTTGATCAGCCAGGCGTCATATTCGGCGCCCGCATGACCCAGCGCCAGCAATTCCTCCAGCATGATCGTGACCTTGACGCCATTCGGCGTGCCCAGCGAATAAAGCTGGAAAGGATGCGCGCCCACCGGCAGCACCTTGTCATGCGTCGGCCCGGCAACGGGGCGGTTGATCGAGGCAAAACGCCCGCCGCTCTCCTTGTTCCAGGTCCAGACCTTGGGCGGCACATAGCTATCGTTCGACATCGGCGATCCTTTGCAACTGGCCTGCTGAACCTGAACCTGTGCCGCGAAAGGTCAAGAGGCGGCGAGGGCAAAAGACCGTTGCAACTTTGCGCCGCAAATATCCTCAGGGGGGTGAATTTGCGGCACGCAAAGAGGGGGGCGCGAGCGCCCCCCTGTCGCGGCGCGGCACGCGCCGCCCCGGGTCGCCCGAGGGCTGCACGCCAGCGGCGTGCCGGCCGAGGGCGAAACCCGCCGGGCCCTTACGGGAAACCGACGCGGTCGAAGATCTCGGTGGCCTGCGCGGCGTTCAGCCCGTAGACCGACACGTTCACCCCCGAATTGCGGAAATCGGTGAAGGGCGCCACCGGCCCGTGGATTTCCACCCCCGGCACGATCGGGAATTCGTTGTTGCTGTCGGCAAAGATCGCCTGCGCCTCCTCCGAGACCAGATATTCGAGGAACAGGATGGCGTTGTCGCGGTTCGGGGCATGCGCCGCCACGCCCGCGCCCGAGATGTTCACATGCGCGCCGCGGTTCGCCTGGTTGGGATAGAAGAATTCCACCGCCTCGGCCACCGCCACGTCATCGGGATTGTCCGAGGCCGCCAGCGCGCCCCAGTAATAGGTGTTCGACACCGCGACCGAGCATTCGCCCGCCGCCAGCGCCCTGAGCTGGTCGCGGTCGCCGCCCTGCGGCGCGCGGGCGAGGTTGGCGTTGACGCCTGCCGCCCAGGCCTCGGCCGCCTCGGCGCCCAGGCTTTCGATCAGTTCGGCCATCAGCGAGACGTTATAGACATTGCCCGACGAGCGGATGCAGACCTCGCCTTCCAGCCGCGGATCGGCCAGATCCTCGTAATCGTCCAGCCATTCGGGCCGCTCTTCGCCCGAGCGGGTAAAGATCACCCGGGCGCGGGCCGAGAGGCCGAACCACAGGTTGTCGGGATGCTGGAAATTGGCCGGGACGCGCGCCTCGAGGATCTCGCTGTCGATCGGCTGAAAGATCCCCGCGGCGACGGCGCGGTGCAGGCGGCCGCCGTCAACGGTGACGAAGATATCCGCCGGGCTGTTTTCGCCCTCGGTCAGCATCCGCTCCATCAATTGCTCGCCTTCCCCCTCGATCAGGTTGATGCGGATGCCGGTGGCGGCGGTGAAATTCTCGTACAATTGCAGATCGGTATCGTAATGGCGCGCCGAATAGAGGTTCAGCTCCTGCGCGGCGGCGGGGCTGGCGGCGACCAGCCCGAAGGCCAGTGCGGTCAGGGAACGGTTCATGGGTCAATCTCCATCTCTGCAATAGCGTTCCTGGGCCGTCGGGTCGGCGTGGGTAGCTGTCCTGCGCGCGGCCTCTCCGCGCGTCGGGCCGAGGCTTAGCCCAGCAGTGCTTTTCTGACAATAAGAATCGGGTTACTGGACAGCGTGCCGCGGATCGGCTAGGGCGGGGCAAGAGCCCAGGAACGCGCATGGCCAGCATCCCCGATACCCCAGCCCGCCGCCCTGACCCCGCCGCCCGGGCGCGCCGTCGCCGCCTCAGCGCCTGGAGTCTGGGGGCCCTGGTCATTGCCGCGCTGATCGCGCTGCCGATCCTGTCGGTGCTGTCGCAGGTTCTGATCCCCTCGGGCGGGGCCTGGGCGCATCTGGCCTCGACGGTGCTGCCGCTCTATCTGCGCAACAGCCTGCTCTTGGTGCTGATGACCGTGACGCTGGCCTCGGCGATCGGGGTCGGCGCGGGCTGGCTGATCGCCGGATTCGAGTTCCGCGGCCGCGGCGTGCTGCAATGGGCGCTGATGCTGCCGATGACCGTGCCGGGCTATGTCATCGCCTATGTCTATTACGACCGGCTGGCCTATGCCGGGCCGATCCAGACCGGGCTGCGGCAGATGTTCGGCTGGGGGCGGCGCGACTATTGGTTCCCCGATATCGCCTCGCTGCCCGGGGCGGCGGTGCTGCTGGCGCTGGTGCTCTATCCCTATATCTATCTGCTGACCCGCGCGGCCTTTGCCACCCAGTCGCTGCATCTGATCGAGGCGGCGCGCGCGCTGGGGCAGTCGCCGCGCGGCGCGTTTTTCCGCGTGGCGCTGCCGATGGCGCGGCCGGCGATGGTGGCGGGGGCGGCCTTCGTGGCGATGGAGACGCTGGCCGATTTCGGCACCGTCTCGCATCTGGGGGTGCAGACCCTGACCTCGGGCATCTTCCGCACCTGGTTCGCCCGGGGCGAGCCGGTGGCGGCGGCGCAACTGGCGGCGCTGCTGATCGGTTTCGTCGCGCTGGCGCTGGTGCTGGAGCGTATCCTCAGGGGCAGCCGCCGCTATACCGGCGATCCGGCCGGGCGCTCGGCCAGTGCCGCTGCGCGCCACCGGCTGGGCGGATGGCGGGCCGGGTTGGTCATCGGCCTTTGCGCCATTCCGATCCTGTTGGGCTTTGCCCTGCCGGTCGCCGATCTGGTGCGCCGGGCGGTGTTGGTCGGCGATCCGATGTGGGGCGCACGGTTCTTTGGTTTTGCCGCGAATTCGCTGATGCTGGCCGGTCTGGCCGCGCTGGTCCTGCTGATGCTGGGGCTGTTTCTGGGCTATGCCCGGCGTCTGGATGGCGGGCCGATGGTGCGCGCGGCGCTGGGGGTGGCGGGGATCGGCTATGCCATGCCGGGGGCGGTGATCGCCGTCGGCGTGCTGCTGCCGCTGGGCTGGGCCGACCGCACGCTGGATGGCTGGGCGCGCGCCACCTTCGATGTGTCC
>JAANMY010001351.1_pt1 | contig 28259 bp, 25 predicted proteins | sample 7279691 | NCBI WGS metagenome assembly JAANMY01 (sample SAMN14094543, study PRJNA606508) | bioreactor metagenome | isolation source: A lab-scale SPAN reactor treating ammonium-rich wastewater day 388 | place: Ireland: Galway | collected 2018-02-07
TGTCGGTGCTCACCACCTTCCATTTGCCGTCGGACTGCCGGCGCTCGGTCACCAGCCGGTACCACAGCACCGGCAGCGCGTTCACCGGCGACCGCAGCGGCGTGCCGTCGAGCGGCTGGCCGCGGCCCTGCAGTTCGGTGTAACCCTGCGCGGCGGAGGCGATGCGCGCGGTCGGCGTGTCGGCGATCAGGCGGGCGTGGCGAAGCGCCCGCACCCAGCCGAGCAAGCCGGTGGCGAGCAGAATCACCAGCGCGGCGATGGTGCCCGGCCGTTCGCCGAAGCGCAGCGCGAGCAGGATCGCGCCGAACTGGATCGCCGGCAGGGCGAGGTCCATGCGGACGGGACGCAGATGCACGAGCATGGCTCAGGCGCCCAGGCGCAGGCGGGATCGGGTGCGGGGAGCGGGCAACAGTGCGAGCGGCCGGGGCAGGGCGAGGGCCTCAGGCGGTAAACAGCGCCTTCAGGTCCACATCGGCCTTCTCTGCAATGCTGAACTGCAGCAGCGGCTGTTCCGTGTAGCTGAACATGCGGGCGATGATCAGGTCGGGGAACTGCTCGATGCGCACGTTGTGCAGATTCACCGACTCGTTGTACCACTCGCGGCGGTCGGCGATGCTGTTCTCGAGCGCGGTGATCCGCGTCTGCAGCTGCATGAAGTGTTCGTTGGCCTTGAGCTCGGGATAGGCCTCGGCCACCGCGAAGATCTGCCCGAGGCCGGCGCGCAGCAGGTTCTCGGCGGCGCCCAGGGCGGGCACGTCGTGCGCCTCGCGCGCCTTGGCCACGCGCGCGCGCGCTTCGGTGACGCGCGCCAGCGTCTCCTGCTCGAACTGCTTGTACTGGCGGCACACCTCGACCAGCTTGGGCAGCTCGTCGTGGCGCTGCTTGAGCAGCACGTCGATGTTGGCCCAGGCCTTGGCGATGTTGTGCTTGAGCTGCACCAGGCCGTTGTAGGTGACCACGCCATAGACCAGGGCGAGGACGACCAGGCCGAGGAAGACTGCGCTGCCGATACTCATGAGGCGACTCCTGTTTATTCAGCGGCATCTTATACTCGCGGCCTCGCGTCAACCGTTACGCATGCCACAGTGGCCCGCAATCAGGGCCCCCGAAACGGAAGTGCCCGTCTTGCCCAGTCAATCGCCCTCGTTCCTGCGCCGCCCCGCTGTCGTCATGGTCTGCGGCGCCCTGATCCTCACCCTCGCCATGGGGGTGCGTCACACCGGTGGCTTGTTCCTGCAGCCGATGACGCTCGACCAGGGGTGGTCGCGCGAGCTGTTTTCGTTCTCGATCGCGCTGCAGAACCTTTTGTGGGGGCTGTTCCAGCCCTTTGCCGGGGCCTTCGCCGACCGCCACGGCGCGGGGCGCACGCTGGTCGGCGGCGCGCTGCTCTACATCGTCGGCCTGGTGGTGATGGCGCACGCCGACACCGCGCTCGGCCTCAACGTCGGCGCCGGGCTGCTCATCGGCATGGGCCTGTCGGGCACCACCTTCAGCGTGGTGCTGGGCGTGATCGGCCGCATGGCCGCACCCGAGAAGCGCAGCATGGCGCTCGGGCTGGCCTCGGCCGGCGGCAGCTTCGGCCAGTTCGCGGTGCTGCCGGTGGGGCAGGGGCTGATCAGCATGGTGGGCTGGCAGGACGCGCTGCTGTGGCTGGCCTTGGGCATCGCGCTGATCATCCCGCTCGCGGCCGCCGTCACCGGCACCAGCGATCGCAGCACCGGCGTCCAGCAGTCGCTGCGCGAGGCGCTCGGCGAGGCGATGCGCACGCCGAGCTTCCATTACCTGTTCTGGAGCTTCTTCGTGTGCGGCTTCCAGACTGCCTTCATCATGCTGCACCTGCCCGCCTTCGTCGTCGATGGCGGCATGTCGGCCAACATCGGCATGACCGCGGTGGCGATGATCGGGCTGTTCAACATCTTCGGCTCCTTCCTGTCGGGCTGGCTGGGCGGCCTCTACAGCAAGAAGTGGCTGCTGGCGTGGATCTACGCGCTGCGCATCGTCGCCATCCTGGCGCTGCTGCTGTTCCCGCTGTCGCAACTCACGCTGTATGTGTTCGCGGCGGTGATGGGCCTGCTGTGGCTGGGCACGGTGCCGCTGACGTCCGGCCTGGTCGGGCACATCTTCGGCCTGCGCTATGTGGGCATGCTGTACGGGATCGTCTTTCTCGGCCACCAGATCGGCGGCTTCCTGGGCGCGTGGCTGGGCGGGCGCATCTTCGACCTCAGCGGCTCGTACCTGATGGCGTGGTGGCTGTCGATCGCGCTGTCGGTGATGGCGGCGGCGCTGTCGCTGCCGGTGCGCGAGGCGCCGCTGCTGCGGGCGGTGGCGCGATGAAGAAGGGTCTGCTGCGCCTGGCCCTGATCGTGCTGGCGCTGGTCGTGCTCGGGCTGCTGTTCGCGGCCTACCAGCATCCGGCGCTGCTGCTCGATTTCGGCAATCTGATGCTGATGTGCGGCTGAGTCGCCCGACGGCCGCGAAGCTGAATCACGCTGTGGGCGCCTGTTCTGCGGCGGGCGGTGGCAGGAAGCGCGCACGCACGTCCTCGGGCACGCCCAGGCGATGCAGCAGGGGCTCGCGGCTCAGGTGCAGCAGCGCCTCGAGGGCGGCGAGGTCATCGGGCAGCGCCGGGTCTTCCCAGCCGTGGGCGAGGTGGCGGGCGAAGTCGGCGGCGAGCTGGATGGTGCGTACGCGCGGGTTGTCCTGCTGGCTGTCGTCGAGCAGGGTGACGAGCAGTTCCGGCAGGTGCCAGGCGCGGATCAGCGCAAGCTGCAGTTCGGCCGCGCTGGCGCCGAACACCGCGCGCTGGGCGTCGGCGCTGCGCAGGCGCGGGTTATCGCGCTGGCGCTCGAACGCCTGCAGCGTGAGCTGCGGCGCCATGATCCAGCACACGATCTCGGTGGCCTCGTGCAGCAGCGTGGCGACGGTGATCTCCTGCGGGTCGAGGTCGCGGCGCACGACCGCGAAGTCGCGCGCGTAGTCGGCGGCGCGGCGCGCGCGGGCGATGACCTTGAGCACGCCGATGAGCGCGCGCGGGTGGGCGGCGAGCGCGTCCTCGACGGTGGGCAGGTCGGCGAAGGCGGTGAAGAAGGGCTCCACGCCCATCATCATGATCGCGCGCTCGATGGTGGTGATGTCGTGGTTCTGCGACTGGCGGCGATGGCGTTCGAGATGCGTCAGCAGGCGCATGGTCATCAGCGGATCGGCAATGACCACCGCGGAAAGGTGGCGTGCACCGACGTTCTCACCACTTTCGCGCAGGGCGTTGAAGGCCCGCACCGTGTGGCGCAGCACCGGCAGGGGCGCATCCGAGAAGGCTTGCACGTAAGCCTGCACCGAGGGCAGGGGGTGTTGCAGCAAGGACATTCGAGGCTCGATCGGGAAGGAGGGCTGACGTGTGAGGCTTGCTTCCTAACGGCAGATCGACAGCCGCACTTGAGGGTGACACGCCGCGCGCAGCCAACTATGGGAGCAGGTTAGCCCGCGAAAGCGTCGACCGGGCCCGCGACATTCGTGGGCAAGCCCGCCCGGAGAGAACCGAGCAAGGCCAGCGCGGCGAAAATACCTATAATCATGGGGCTATAATTATGGACCTCGCCGCCCGGCCCCAGCGTTCGACAGGAGACTTCCGGATGAATCCCTTCAAGGCTTTCGTGATCGACCAGGACGAGAACCGCAAGGTCGTCAGCCGCATGGGCACGCTCGGCGTCGAGCAGCTCGACGCCGGCGAGGTCACGATCCGGGTCCATTACTCGAGCATCAACTACAAGGACGCCTTGGCCGCGACCGGTGCCGGCAAGATCATCCGCCGCTTTCCGTGCGTGGGCGGCATCGACCTGTGCGGCGAGGTGGTGAACAGCGCCGATGCGCGTTTCAAGCCCGGCGACAAGGTCATCGCCACCAGCTTCGACATCGGCGTCGCCCACCACGGCGGCTACGCCGAATACGCGCGCGTGCCGGCGGGCTGGGTGGTGCCGTTGCCGGCGGGGCTGGACCTGTTCGAGGCGATGGCGCTGGGCACCGCCGGCTTCACCGCCGCGCTCGGCATCGTGCGCATGGAAGACAACGGTCTGGCGCCGGCCAACGGTCCGGTCATCGTCACCGGCGCCACCGGCGGCGTGGGTGCGCTGGCGATCGACATGCTCGCGCAGCTCGGTTACCACGTCGTCGCCCTCACCGGCAAGGAATCCGAGGGCGAGTACCTGACGATGCTCGGCGCGGCCGAGATCCTGCTGCGCTCGACCATCGACTTCGACAAGGTGCGTCCGCTCGAGGCGGCGAAATGGGCTGGCGCGGTGGACAACGTTGGCGGCCAGATCCTGCACTGGGTGCTGGCGACGATGAAGCAGGCCGGCACGGTGGCGAGCATCGGCAACGCGGCGAGCTTCAACATCAACACCACGGTGTTCCCCTTCATCCTGCGCGGCGTGAGCCTGCTCGGGGTGGATTCGGGCTACATGGGCTTCCCGACCCGGCAGCGCGTGTGGGACCGGCTGGCCACCGATCTTAAACCGCGCCATTTGGCGGCGATCACGCGCACGATTGCGTTCGACGACCTGCCCGCGGCCTTCGACGACTTCATCCATGGCCGGGTCAAGGGCCGCACCGTCGTCCGCATCGGCGCCTGATCCGGCATGGCTGAATGGACGGGGGTGACGATGAACGCAGACGACCGACTTCCCCGCATCCTCGTCATCGACGACTCGCGCATGGTGCGCGCGTCCATCGTCAAGCACATCCGCGGCCGCTTCGAGGTGCGCGAGGAGCCGGACGGCGAGGCGGGCTGGGAGGCGCTGCTGGTCGATCCCGGTATCGAACTCGTGCTCACCGACATCGGCATGCCGCGGCTCGACGGCTATGGCCTGCTCGAGCGCATCCGCGCGTCCAGGGTGTCGCGCGTGCGCGAACTGCCGGTGGTCATCATCTCGGGCGACGAGGACGAGTCGGCGCGCGAGCGTGCGCTGGCGCTGGGGGCCAACGGCTTCATTCCCAAGGGCTCGGGCAGCGTCGAGCTGCTCGCCACCCTGACTTCGCTGGTGAGCCTGGCCAAGGCGCAGAGCGAGCTCGCGCTCAGCCGCGCCGCGCTGGCGCAGCAGAGCCCGGTGGATCCGGGTTCGGGCCTCGCCACCCCGGCGTACCTGGAGCATCGCGGCACCCAGGCAGTGGCCGAGGCGCGCCGGCGCCAGGCCGACATCGGCGCAATGGTGTTCGAGGTCGATCAATACGACGAACTCCACGCGCGCTATGGCGCGCACGTGATGCAGCTCATCCTGCGCAAGCTCGGCAAGCTGATCACCGGCCGCATCCGCGCCGAGGACACGCTGTCGCAGCATTCGCCTTCGCAGTTTGCGCTGCTGTCGCCGGGCATCGACCGCGTGTCGAGCTGCGCCTTCGCGCTGCGCGTGTGCACCAGCGTCGAGAAGCTGGTGATGGCCTACCGCGACGAGCGCATCCGCGTCACCCTCAGCATCGGCGTGGCCAACGCGCTCGCCGACCAGCGCACGGCAGTGAGCGAACTCCTCGCCCTGGCCGGCGCGCGTGCCGCGCAGGCGCGCGCGGCCGGCGGCAATCGCGTGTTTGCCGATGCCGGCGAGGTGGACGCCGCCGAGGTCGAGCGCCAGCTCGCACGCATGCCGAGCATCGACAACGTGCTCCGCCAGTTGCGCGCGGGCGGGCGCGACGAGGTATTCACGCAGTTGCCCGGGGTCATCGCGACCCTGATGCCGCTGCTCGAGTTGATTGAATCGCAGCACCAGGTCGGACTACCGCTCGCCAGACTCAAGGCAATCCAGAACAAGGGCGGAGACGACCACGACGACGGGGAGGCAACCCGGACCTCCGTCTGATTTCGGCATGCTTGCCGGCCGCGTCGCGCTGTCCCGGCGTGACGCGGTCGTGGTGTGCCAACCAGGACCAGGGATCATCGAAGGGAGAGAGGAAGCAATGAGCGATTACCAACAGTTCCACCGCCGTTCCATCGAAGACCGCGACGGGTTCTGGGCCGAACAGGCCCAGCTCGTGCATTGGAACAAGCCCGCAGAGCAGATCTGCGATTACTCCAGGCCGCCGTTCGTCCAGTGGTTCAAGGGTGGCGAAACCAACCTGTGCTACAACGCCGTCGATCGCCATGCCGCCGCGCGCCCCAACGACCGTGCGCTGGTGTACATCTCGACCGAGACCAACGAAGAGAAGGTGTATTCCTTCGCCGAGCTGCAGCGCGAAGTCGAGCGCATGGCGGCGATCTACCAGGAGCTCGGGGTCAAGCGCGGCGACCGCGTCCTGATCTACATGCCGATGATCGCCGAGGCCGCGTTCGCGATGCTGGCCTGCGTGCGCATCGGCGCCATCCACTCGGTGGTGTTCGGCGGCTTCGCGGCCGGTTCGCTCGCCACCCGCATCGACGACGCCAAGCCGGTGCTGATGGTCAGCTCCGACGCCGGCATGCGCAACGGCAAGCCGGTGCCCTACAAGCATCTGGTGGATGAGGCCTGCAAGCTCGCCGAATTCCCGCCGGCCAAGGTGCTGATCATCGACCGCGGCCTGGACAAGGGCTTCCCCAGGGTCGAAGGCCGTGACGCCGACTACGCCGAGCTGCGCGCCAAGCACATGGACGCCAAGGTCCCGGTGGTGTGGCTGGAATCGTCCGAGCCGAGCTACATCCTGTACACCTCCGGCACCACCGGCAAGCCCAAGGGCGTGCAGCGCGACACCGGCGGCTACACCGTGGCGCTGGCGGCGTCGATGAAGCACATCTTCACCGGCGGCGCGGGCGAGACCATGTTCTCGACCTCGGACATCGGCTGGGTGGTCGGCCACAGCTACATCATCTACGGCCCGCTCATCGCCGGCATGGCCACGATCATGTACGAAGGCACGCCGCTGCGCCCGGACGCCGGCATCTGGTGGCAGATCGTCGAGAAGTACAAGGTCACGGTGATGTTCTCCGCGCCCACCGCGGTGCGCGTGCTCAAGAAGCAGGACCCGGCCTTCCTCAAGAAGTACGACCTGTCCTCGCTCAAGCACCTGTTCCTCGCCGGCGAGCCGCTGGACGAGACCAGCCACGAATGGATCATGCGCGAGCTCGGCATCCCGGTCATCGACAACTACTGGCAGACCGAGACCGGCTGGCCGATGCTCGCCATCTGCCGCGGCGTCGAGGACAGCCCGATCAAGCTCGGTTCGCCCGCCTTCCCGGTCTATGGCTACGACCTGCGCATCTTCCGTGAGGACGGCACCGAATGCGGCGCCAACGAGAAGGGCATCGTCGGCATCATGCCGCCGCTGCCGCCGGGCTGCCTGTCCACCGTATGGGGCCAGGACGAGCGCTTCGTCAGCACCTACTTCACGCTGTTCACCGACCCGGTGGTGTATTCCTCGTCCGACTGGGGCATCAAGGACGACAAGGGTTATTACACCATCCTCGGCCGCATGGACGACGTCATCAACGTCGCCGGCCACCGCCTGGGCACGCGCGAGATCGAGGAAGCGGTGCAGACCCACCCGGCGATTGCCGAGGTGGCCGTGGTCGGCGTGCACGACGAGCTCAAGGGCCAGATGCCGATGGCGTTCGCGGTGGTGAAGGACGCCAGCACGGTCGACACCGCCGAGAAGCGCGCAGTGCTCGAGAAGGAAGTGATGAAGAAGGTGGACGAGAGCCTGGGGGCGATCGCGCGTCCGGCGCGGGTGCACTTCATCGGCGGGTTGCCGAAGACGCGGTCGGGCAAGATGCTGCGGCGCTCGATCCAGGCGCTGGCCGAAGGGCGTGATGCGGGGGATCTGACCACGATCGACGATCCGAGCACGCTGGAGCAGATCAAGGAGGCGCTAAAGGCCTGAGCTCGCGCTCGATAGCTGGAAAAACGAAGGCCCGCGCAAGCGGGCCTTCGTTCATGCTGGGGGCGAAATTCAAACCGTCTCAGCGCTCCACCCGCTCATAGCTCTGATCGATCTCGCTGGCGACTTCGCGCCACAGCGGCTTCATCAGCAAGCGCATGTTGTCGATCACGTCGCGGACGTCGATCATCGACGGGATGCGCGTGCCGCGGTGCTCGATCGGGCCGCCAATGCGTGTGATCTTCACCCCGAGCTTGGCGAAGTGACTTGCCAGCCGCGGCTCCGTCAGCACGAACAGCGTGTCGATGCCTTTGCGCGCAGCAACTGCGATCGTCCCCATATAAAGGCCGACCGGAATGTAAGGGAAGCGGGGCTGTTCCTTCGTGCCGAAGTCCCTGTCGTCGATGTTATTCACGCTCGAGCGCTCTTCTCCCTTGCGTCGCCGGTACGTCCGATGCACAGCCAGCCGGGACACTTCGCCAATGCGGTCGCGGGGCAACGCAGCCGGATCGATGATCGTGCGATCCAACGTAGCGGCACAGGCGCGCTCGAAAGGCAGCGGGGCGCTAAGGTCCTGCGGATTCGTGAGGACCACACGTGCGCAGCCGACGCGCTGGTGCGGCGAGCCAACCGTCCGCAGCAGGCAATGGATGCTGTGCGCATCGTAGGCGTCCGTTTCGCGCCCGTCAGGACGGAGTGGTTCGAAGCCGAGATCCTCGCAGTAAACGTCGTGCCGGATGCGGAAGACTTCGTCCTGCAGCGCCTCGTCCAGTGCCGCGTCAATGCGGAAGTACCGACGAAAGCCGTGACCGAGGTTCAGATGATCGAGAATTGACACATATGTCTCCGCAGCCGATGCGCTGCATCGACCAGTTCTTTATTCACGCGTGCGCAGGGCCTCGATGATGCTCAGGTGCGACCAGCGCCACACTGGGATGGCTGAGACTAACCAAGCTAGTCGCGATTCCGACGCACAAGATCTCCTTTGCCGTCACGCCAATGGTACGTTGCGCGACTCATCTTATTATGATCTGCGATTCCACCGCTCGTGCGCTGTTACGTAGTGCACTAATGGTGCGATATTCCCATGATCTCTCGGCAGAAGCTCACCTCAGTTCGCTTCATGCAACGCGTCGATGATCGAAGTTCTAGCGATTCGTCGAGCCGGCAGAATAGCTGCCAAAACGGTTGCGGTGAATCCGATTAGAAATGCGGTTAGAACGTCAGCGGGGATTAGGCGAATTTCTGCAGTGTATCCAAGGTTCGAGTTAGGGGGGGGGGCATTGGGATCCCGATCGCAGAAATCCCCACCGCTGCAAGACATCCAAGCAGAACGCCGAGTAGTCCGCCAATCAGCCCGAGAAGAATGTTTTCCGTGAGGATCAATTTGGCTACCAACCACGGCTTGTTGCCCATGGCCTGCATTGTGCCGAATTCTCCCAAACGCTCGACAGCGCTCATGTTCACTGTGTTAGTTACCGACAATACGACCATCACCAGGATGATCAAGCGCAGGACGCCAAACTGGCGTTCATATAGCGCGACCGTGTTCGCGTAGAAGTCCGAAAGCGTCTTCCAGTTACTCACTTCGAACTGGGCGTCGATCGCGTTCCTTATTGTGTGATGCGCTCTGTCTGTGTCCTCCGTGTTCTCTAGTGCGATAACCAAAGCATTGGCACTATTCGTATACACGAGATCCTGTGCAGCCTGTAAGCTTATGCGTATTGCGCGAGCGTCATAGTCCTTGGAAAAGCTCTGGAACACCCCGACCACCTCAAGGTCTATGGTGTTTAGAGAGCCGTGGATTGTGTTGGCAACGACGGTGACTTGGTCTCCTGTCTTTAGACCGAGAGATCGAGCGACACCTTGGCCGATCATCGCTTCAAATGTACCGCCTTCCGACAAATTGCGCCCTTCGATGATCGAGAAGTATTGTCCGCCATGCGTTTCATTTTCGGGTTGAATGCCCTCGCCAAGCACGGCGAGATCGCGCTTTCCGTTATTGAGAAGACCTGAGAAGGATAGTCGAAGGGCCACTTCGCGTACGTCCTGCAGAGCTTCGATTTTGCGTGCGAGACCTTCGGGCTCATCGATGAGGTAGCGCTCTGGTTGTCGCGTGCCGCGTTCCAGGAACCCCGCACGATAGATCTGTATGTGCCCAGTCTGGGTTCGGATGATGGACTCCCCCAGTTGAACGTAGATGTCCTGAACAAAACCGCCCGAAATGATGAGACTTAGGACGCCGAAGACGATGGCCGCGATCGTCATCGTCGAGCGAATCCGCTGCCGGAAAACGTTGCGTATGGCGAGCTTGATCAACATGGCAGTCAATGGTAGTGCCTCAGCGAATCGACGATATTCATTCGCGAGGCTTTCCAGGCGGGTGCTGCACTCGCGATGAGGGTGGTAATGACGCCAAGCAGCAGCCCACCGAGAGCAAGGTCTGGCGAAACCCATATCTCTCCGATGTAACCTTCTGACATTCCAGGTGCGGGCGGCATCGGAATGCCGATGTAGGAGATGAGGGACGCTAGGGCGGTTCCAGTGATAACGCCCAGCGTGCCGCCTACAAGTCCGAGCAACAGACCTTGGATAATGAACAAGCGCAGTATGGATGTACGGGTTGCACCAAGAGCCATTGATGTTCCGATTTCCCTGGTTCGTTCAATCACCGTCATCGACATCGTGTTTGAGATGCTCAGCACAACGATCAGGCCGATCAGCAGTCTCACGACGCCGATCTGTTTCGTGAGCAATTCAACGGTTTTCTTGTAGAAGTCAGCGAGATCCCACCATGGCGTGATCTCAAATGATGCGGTAGGTAATGCTTGCTCCAGATTCTTGACCACCTGTGGGGTTGCATTCGTGTCGCGAAGTAGTACTACCCAGGATGTCGAGCCGGCTACCCGCACCAGCTTCCGACTGATGGCAATTGGGGCCCTTATGGTTGCGTCGTCATAAGCCTTCGAAATTGACACAAACAAGCCAGCAACGGTGACTTCGACTGCGTTTAGCGCGCCATCGGCGGTGTTTGCCAGCAAGACAACCTTGTCTCCGGGTTTGACTTCAGCGTTTGCCGCAAGGCCTTTGCCTATGAGAACTGAGTCTGGGCCGCTTTCCGTCAGGTCCTTCCCTTCAACGACATGGATGGCTAGTGCGATGGGTTTTTCGGCTTGCGGGTCGATCCCTTCCCCCATGAAAGATATCGTCGATTCGTCCTTGCTGAGCAAGCCAGTGAAGGTCAGGCGGGGTGCAATGCTCTCGACTTGACTGGCTTCGATACTCGCCTTGATCGGTTCGACGCTTTCCGGTAGCAAGTGGCGATAGGGGTCTGCGATGCCCGTCGTGAAGTAGCCTGGGCGAGTCACCTGTATGTGACCGAGTTGGGAGTAGATCGCAGCATCACGGGTCTTCTCGAGCACCCAGTGGATGAAGCCGCCCGCAAGCAGATAGGCGGCGATGCCACAAACGATCGTCGCCAAGGCAACACTCGAGCGTCGCGTGTGGCGCCGCAGGTAACGCCACGATAGCCAGACTTCCTGGAACATGATGGCAAGAGGAGTGGTCATTGTGTCCTGCTGATGGAGTTGATGCGGTCGCCTCCGCAGCGCATCCTTGCCTGCCGGCGCCGCTTTTCACAGATGAAGTATCGCAGAGGCGAAGGTTGTCTCCAATCATGGGCGAATTGTAAGGGGCTGTGTGACTGGACAGGGTGTTGGGATAAGCAAATGGCTATGAATTCTGAGGAGGTGTTGAGTGGCGTCTGATCACGAAGTCTCGCCGGTGGTGAGTCGCAAGCTGCGCGTGCTCTTTTTTGCCGAGCCGGCAACCTTGGCTCATGTTGCCCGACCGGTGGTGCTTGCAGGGGAGTTGGCTGGTCGGGAATTTGACGTGATGGTGGCTACCGGGGAGGATTTTCGCTGGATTGTTGACCAGGCTAAGCTGCCTGCGACCGGTATGGAGGCGATCGGCTCGAGGGCGTACCTGGCTGCCGTGGCGGCGGGGAGACCCGTATTTCCGCTCGAGGTGCTCGAGCGGTATGTGGAGGAGGACTTACGTCTGATTCAAGCCTACGCCCCTGACGTGGTTGTGGGCGACCTGCGTTTTTCCTTGGCGGTGAGCGCTCGCCTGGCGGGAGTCCGCTATCTGGCAGTCACTAACGCGTACTGGAGTCCGTTTGCTCGGGCCCGTTTTGACGTTCCCGTGCACGCTTTGACCCGAGGGCGAGGGCATTCTGCGATCAAGCATGCTTTCAGACTGGCGTGGCCGCTGATAAGCGCCTATCACGCGCTCCCCATGCATCGTTTGCGGAAGCGCTACGGTTTTCCGTCGCTGGGTCTCGACCTCCGGAACGTGTTTACGGAGGGGGATACGACTTTGTTCGCGGATGTCCCGTCAATGGTGCCAACCTACGGGTGTCCGACCCCCGACCGCTATACGTACATCGGACCGGTTGTTTGGTCTCCACCCGGGAGTCTGCCGCCGGAACTGATGGACGAGGAAGACGGGCGGCCACTCGTTTATCTTGCGCTGGGGAGTTCAGGTGACTCTGCTTTGCTGCATGGAATCTCGAGCGCTCTGTTGTCGCTGGGGTGCCGGGTTGCGGTGAGTACGGGCCAGGCCGGGGCGGTTTCTTTGCCGCGCGGAGTCGTGGCTGCGCGCTTCTTCCCCGGCGCCGAGTTGGCAGCGCGAGCGAAGGTTGTGGTGTGCAACGGTGGAAGTCCCGGCACGCATCAGGCACTGGCTCAAGGCACGCCCGTGCTCGGCATTCCAGAAAATCTCGATCAAATGCTGAATATGGAGTTCGTCGTCAAATTCGGCGCGGGCCTCGCGATGCGTGCGGACCGCTTGAGCGCAAGTGGCGTGTCATCGATGGTCCTGAGGTTGCTGACCGAAGACTCCTTCCGCCAAGCCGCCTTTCGCATCTCACAAGACTTTGCTCGCTACACTTGTGGAGAACGCGTAGCCGCGATTGTGTCAGCGTCCTCGGAATGAGTGTCCGGGCTTGGCAGAAAAGAAAAACCGGCCTAGAGGCCGGTTTTCGAACTGATATGCGCACCAGTATCAGATACTGAGGCCGCGCCGAACGCGGCTTGCCATGCCAAGCAGTCCAAGGCCAAGGAGCGCCAGAGTGCCGGGTTCCGGAACGGTAGAGAAGCCTTGATTGCCGTCCGCCTGGAAGATCAGCGCACCCACAGGCAGACCGCCGCCCTCCGTCCAGGAGGTCGGGGGGATCCAGCCGCCGGTTGTATCGGCGCCGAGTTGTAGCGTTGCAACGGCATTCGTGGCTACAAGTGCAGGATCGATATAGGCGTCTTTTGTCGAATCTGTTTCTGTGAAGGTGACTGCACCAAAGAACTTGAAATTACCCGTTCCGTTGGTGCCATCCCCGGTAAACGCGCCCGCATAACCCGGATTGATTGTGCCGCTAATAATACGGGTTCCATCAATGAAACCCGTTCCCGCGGTACGATCAGCATTCGCTGTCGAGTCGAAATAGATGTCAAAAGTACCACCCGTAGCGGTGAAATCAACCGTATCAATATCCACTTGGCTAGCGGTTTCGAAAATGGTTGCACGGATGGTGAATTCAAACGCATTGGCCGGGGTGCCGTTGGCAGTGAGCCCGGGAGTGAATGCGATCCCGCCGCCCGCGGTCAAGATTCCGATGGCCGAAGCGAGATACGTCGTTGTTGCAACGGTAGTTCCGTCCGGGTTGTAGTTCGACGTCACGGCAGTTGCGGTCGGAGACCAGTCGATACCGGTGAAGGGGTCGATGGTTGTCGTTCCGAAGCTGCTGGTGTATGTCAAAGCCGGGATAGCGAACGCCGGCGCTGCACCAGCGATGAGGCCGGCCGTAATCAGTCCGCCAAGTACTTTGCTGATCTTTTTCATTTCAGAACCTCCTGAATCCTGGTAAGCGGTACATTCGTTTGTGGCCGGCCTTGAAAAAGCCGGGCTACGTCCTTGTGTAGCATGGTCCGTGCCAGAAAATAAAAAGGCAATAAAAACAATGTTTTGTGCTATTTCGTTGCCGCGGCGATCGGTGTAGTGTAAAAAAAGCCGACAGTGGCGGGCGCAGAGAGGGTACGTCTGGCAGGGCGGGGGTAGCAGAACGGAGACCTTGCCGCGGGGGGGCCTGGCCTCCGCCTCGGCTGAGGTACTGCGGTACGATGTTGGCTGGTCAATTCTGGATTGCCTCCGCTTCGCGTGGGCATGTTTGCCTGACGCGCGGAGGCACGAACAGCGATATGCGAAAGATCTCGGGCGGTCAGATCGCCACATTCTCGTTGCTTTACTGTCTGATCCTCGGCTTGGGAGGCGGCAGTGCCTGGATACTTTTGGGGGATGTGCCACTGGGCGATTTTCGTGCCCTGTGCCTTGTTCTGGGCGGCGTGTTGCTTGTCTACCTGTTTGCGTTCGTTGTGTACAGGGCCTTTATCGCGGCGATGCCCCTGCCTCGGGGTGAGTTGGCGCCAGGGTCGCGGGGTGAGTTCGTCGCGCACGTGAATACCTTGTTTTATCTGATGCTTTTTTACCCACTGACCCGAACCCACTTCATTCCGACGCCGCTGATGCGGCTGGTCTATCTTGCGCTTGGCGCGCGCTTGGGTGACAACACCTACAGCGGAGGGCTCATCATGGACCCGCCGCTGACCTCGATGGGGGACAACTGCATCGTCGGCCACGATGCGGTGGTATTCGCACACGTGATCGAAGGGCCGCGGCTCGCGCTTTACGACATCGAGATTGGGCATGGCGTGACGATCGGGGCGACAGCCGTGGTGATGCCGGACGTACGGATTGGGGATGGAGCGGTGGTGTGCGTCGGCGCGGTCGTTACGAAAGGAACGCGGATCGGCGCGGGTGAGGTTTGGGGGGGCATCCCTGCGCGCAAGCTGGGCATGGTCAAGCAGCCGCTGTGAATGTGCTTCGCAGGGAGTTCGAGCAATCCGGGTGTCGAGCAGAACTAGTGGCGAGACTGCAGATAGGAGCCCAGCACGAGCGACAGGTATTCCTGCCAGGCGGGGAGGCTGCTGCCTTGATGCTCCAGCCACTGGAGATACTGGCTGTTTGCGAAGCCTTGCTGATCGGCCAGATAGTCCATGTAAATGGGCAGTGTCATGAGTGCCTTGCGGTTGCTTGCTGGCAAGAACAGGGCGGCGACCCGTGGAAGAAGTGAAAAGAGCCCCCGTGGTAGCGTGATGGCGCGAGGAAGTTCGTGACCGTGAGTTGCAAAACTGTCTCGAACCGTCTGCCGAAGCTCGCGAAGCCCAGGCGAGGCCTGCGGTCCTGAGCAGAGGTGGAAAATTCTGCCGCTGCATGCGGTGCTGCGGCTCGAGGTAGCGATTGCGGAGGCGACGTAATCGATAGGGATCACGTCCAGTCTGACGTTGCCAAAGTCGGGATAAAGGCCATGTGTTCTTCGTCCCGACAAGAACTCGCAGATGAAATAGAAGATCTGGAAGTGGATGATGCGCCCGTTGCGTGAGTCGCCGATGACCATGCTCGGTCGATGAACGGTAATCGGTAAATTCTCTCGCTCGATCGCGGCGCGAACGAGTTCTTCCGCTTCGGCCTTCGATTGTTCGTAAGAGTTGTGGAATGCGCGCGGTTCGTCGATCCAGCACTCGGGCAGGACTCCTTGCCGCTTGCCGGCGATCCCTACTGTGCTTACGAATTCGAGCTTGGCGAGGTGACCGCGGGCGTGCGCAACCCGTGCCAGATCAAGAATCGCCGTTGCTGAACCGACGGCCGAGCGGCGCGCCTTTTCCAGCGGGTCGTTCATTCGCACACTGGCTGCGCAATGCACGATGTGGGTGACCTCGTTGGCGAGCGCCTTGTATGTCGGTTCGTCGAGCGCGAACCGCGGCTCGGCGGCATCACCCCGCAGGGCCTGAATACGTCGGCGCCGAGGGTCGTCCTCGGCCCAGTCCCAGAACGCGAAGAGTTTGTCGAGGCGTTCAGCTAATGCAGCGTCGGACTCGGCTCGAATCAGCAGCCTGAGGTCAGTCTCGGGGTGCTCCATCAGGAGCGGAACCACGGCGCTACCCACCGCCCCGGTGGCTCCCGTCAGAAAGTAGGTGCTCATGATGATCTTGCAAGCCTGCAGATGAGTGGAGGAGGGTTCGAGCCTGGCTCTATTTCCAGGCTGCGATACAGCGCGTCCAAGTCGTCCTGGAATGCCGCCTCGATGTTCTGTCGGCGCAACTTGAGGTTGGCGGTGAGTTGCCCCCCTTCCACGCTGAAGGGGTGTGTGCTTATCAGCACCCCGGCCGGGCGCTGGTATGGCGGGACGTCCCTGCACGCGTCGGCGACCTGACTGCCGATGCGCTCGAGCAAGGCTTGCAGGTCGGGAGGGTGGTCAGATGAGGTCGGGGCTGCATCGATGGGAGCGAGCCCGTCCAGATCTACGATCACCACTGGGAAAGGACGATTGCGGCCGGTCAGGACCGCGTGTTCCACCTTGGGTACGCTCTTGATCAGGGCTTCGATCGGAGCAGGCGCAATCCTGCGGCCGGTGGAGGTCTTGAACAGTTCAGCGTTTCTTCCTGTGAGCCACAGAAAACCGTCCTTGTCCATGCGACCGAGATCTCCGGTATGAAGGAAGCCTGCCTCATCGATCGGTGATTCGGTCGGATCCGCGCCGTAATAGCCTGAAGACACCGCTGACCCGCGGACGAGGATTTCGCCGTCTGCTGCGATCCGCAGTTCGTTGTGCTCCAACGGCCGGCCGACGCTTCCGAAGCGATAGGCCTCAGGCGTGTTCACTGCAATCGGCATCGCGTTTTCGCTTGTCCCGTACGCCTCCAGCACGAGCCAGCCGAGGCCATGGAGGCGCTCGAGCAACCAGGTTGGCATTGGTGCCGAACCGCTGACCATGAACATGAGGTTGTGGCCCATCAAGGCCCGGATTCGAGAGAGGATCAGCCGATCGCCCAGGCGGGCGAGCAGGTGCTTCAGCGACTCCGCGGGCTGGCCTGCACGCTCGGCCGAGCGTACGGCGCATGCGGCCTGCCAGGCGAGATGCGCCATCGCTCGAATCGGCATGGGCTGTTTGTCGATTTCAGCGATGAGCCCGGCGTGGAGCTTTTCAAAGAAGCGCGGTACACCGATGAGCAGGCTGGGCTGGATTTCGGGTAGCAGTTCCATGACGCGCGCTGGATGTCGGACGAACCAGGATTGCGCACCGCAGATCAGCCCGCAGAAGTTGATGACGCGCTGGAATAGATTGGAAAGGGGTAGCCAGCAGGCGAGACGCGCCCTTTCATCGATGTCGGGGAAGCGTTCGAGAATGGCGCGGCCAACCAGGGCCAGTTGGCCGTGGGAATAGGCGATGCCTTTGGGACGGCCGGTACTGCCCGAGGTGAAGATGATCGTGGCTAGGTCATCTGGCGTTGTTTCTGGAAGCTCTGCCGTTGCGGGCACGGGGCAGGTCAGCAGTTCATCGAGACGGAGCGCGTCGCCATTGACCGAGCTCTCGGTGACCACCAGCCGCGGATTGGCACCATTCGCCAGAGCGCGCAGTTTCTCACCGTTTGCCTGCGTATCCACGATCAATGCGTAGGGCTGTACGGTTAGAAGCGCATGTCGAAGGTTTTCCTCGGTTTCGTGGGCATCAAGCCCGACAACCACGCCACCCGCGGCGAGGACCGCGTGCTGTGCGTATTCCCACTCGATCGCGGTGGGGAGGGAGAGGGCCACGCGATCCCCCCGGCCGATGCCGAGCAATCGCAATTGCCAGGCGAGGTTGTGAGCCCGCTGGTGTACCTCTCCCCAAGTGGTCGGGGACCACTGGCCACTGGTCTCGTCCCGGGACCAGAAGGCGGGTTGGTTCCGTGTCGCGGCGGCGCGAGCGGCAAGCGTGGCCGGAAGGGTATCGGCCAGGATCATCAGCGCTTTGCGACCAATCCGGCCAGGAGCGGTGGGTCATACGCACTCCTGGGCTGATTGATGACGAGTTCATGTGACTGCAGTCCAAGCCAGCGCATGCTGCGCGTTACTTCGCGGCCAAGCAGGACACGGTTCCGGATCATGAAGTCGACTACCGGGGCCATGATCCGCCAGTACGCGAGGCTGGCTTTTCCTTCCCGGATCAACGCGGAGAATTCCGGGGTGTAGGGGTTGTAGCCGAAATGGCGCAAGTCCGAATACATCATCAGCCAGTTGATCGGGTAGTTGCTTACGATCGGGTTTGCGTGAGATTTTCGTTTCACCAGTCCGAGGCGCACGACGGCCTTCATGACCTCCTCCTGATCGTAATCCCATGCGTGAAAAGGCGCGAGGTAACGAGGAAAACGAGTTCCTGGGGGCAGTTCTAGCGGGTTGTAGAAATGGCGCAACTCATCCTCTGAGAATTCGCCACACGCCTTGAGGTGCGGCGGTGTCCAGTCCTCGCTCCGGATCAAGTCCGGCGCGAACTCATACAGCATGCGCCCTGGCTCCGGCTGACCTGGTGAGTAGCCGGCGAGGATGAGCGGGATGTTTTTCTCGATTGCCAGTTTGATTGCCGAGCCTTCGAACAGCGGGGCGTAGACATACGAGACTGTATAGACGGCTCCGCGAGCCTCCTGATTGCGCAGCAGATATGCAAACAGCTTCGTCAAGAAGCCCGGCGCGGGTGCATAGACCAAGTGGTCGATGTCGAGGGTCTTCAGCGCCGTCCGAATGTTGCTCCAGGCTGCGGCTGGGAGATCGATGTTGCACGTGTAGGCAAGGACCCGCAGGCCATAATTGCGCTTGAGTCGGTGAAGCAGATAGAGGCTGTCCTTGCCACCGCTGAATGGGACGAGGCAGTCGTAGTCGGATCCGTCGTGATTTCGAGCAGCGGCAAGGGCGCGCTCGAGGTCCTCCTCGAATGCCTTGCGTGAGTTGCCGGCTGCCGGGCTGGTGTCATGGTTGCGGCAAAAGCCACAAATGCCGGTCGAGTCGATATCCGAGCCCGGAACGGTTTCCGGCAGAAGGCATTTTCTACACTTTTTCACGTCGCTCACCGAGGAGGGTCTTGCTGGTTTAACGCTTGAGTGTGGTAATAACTTTAGTTCTTTTTGCGTAGTAACGCCGTGCTCCATTTGGTCACGCGATGGCGGTCAAGCCAGTCAGATCATGTTGTCCCGATGCATTACCTCGGGTTCGTCAATGTAGCCGAGCAGTCTCTCGATGTCCGATGTTGGCTTGCGGGCGATGCGGCGGCACTCGGACGCAGAGTAATTGACCAGTCCGCGCGCCACCTCCTCTCCGCCGACGCTGCGGCAGGCTACCGCCGCGCCGCGCGCGAAGTCACCGCGTACTTCGATCACCCCCACCGGCAGCAGGCTCTTGCCGCTTTTCAGCGCCGCCACCGCGCCATCGTCGATCACCAGATCCCCCGCCAACTGCAGATGATCCGCCAGCCACTGCTTCCTCGCCTGCAGCGGCGTGCTGCTGGCGTAGAGCAGGGTGCCGAGCGCTTCGCCCGCCGCCAACCGCAGGATCGGATCGGCCTCCCGCCCGCTCGCAATGCACGTATGCGCCCCGCTGCGCGCCGCACGCTGCGCTGCGCGGATCTTGGTGATCATGCCGCCCTTGCTGATCGCGCTGCCCGAGCCGCCGGCCATGGCTTCGTACTGGCGGTCTTCGGCGCGGCCTTCGGCGATCAGCGTGGCGGCCGGGTCCTTGCGCGGGTCGGCGGTGTACAGGCCCTGCTGGTCGGTGAGGATGATCAGCGCCTCGGCCTCGATCAGGTTGGCCACCAGCGCGCCCAGCGTGTCGTTGTCGCCGAACTTGATCTCGTCGGTGACTACGGTGTCGTTCTCGTTGATGATCGGCACCACGCCGAGCTGCAGAAGCGTGGTCAGCGTGCTGCGGGCGTTGAGGTAGCGCGTGCGGTCGGCCAGATCCTCGTGGGTGAGGAGGATCTGCGCGGTCTGCAGGCCGTGGCGGGAGAAGGCCTTTTCGTAGGCCTCCACCAGGCCCATCTGGCCGACGGCGGCGGCGGCTTGCAGCTTGTTCATCTCGTGCGGGCGCCTGGTCCAGCCCAGGCGCTGGATGCCGGCGGCGATGGCGCCGGAGGACACGAGCGCCACCTCGCGGCCTTCGGCGCGCAGCGCGGCGATCTGGCGCGCCCAGGCGTCGAGCGCGTCCTTGTCGAGGCCGGCGCCGTTGTTGGTGACGAGGGCGGAGCCGACCTTGACGACGAGGCGGCGGGCGTTGCGGATCTTGGTTCTCATCTTTGCAGGGGCCTGGAGGCAAAGGCGGAGGGCGGTTGAGTGGCTTGCGGGGCGGTGCTTGCGTGGGAGCGGGCTTGCCCGCGAACAAGGCAGCATTCGCGGGCAAGCCCGCTCCCACGGGGCTGATTCAGCTCTTGCTCGGACGGTCTTCGGGCAGGGCGTCTTCGTCGTCGCGGTCGGCGTCGGGCTCTTCGCCTTCGTCACCCTCCGCGTAGGCCTCTTCCTCATAGGCGGCTTCGGCGGCGGCGCGGATGGCCTCGATCTCGGCCAGGCGGGCGGCTTCTGCGGCCTGGCGCTCGAGGCGCTCGGCTTCGATGCGGTCGCGCTCGGCGTCGAGGAAGTCCTGGATCGCGAAGATCAGCGCCTTGGTGCCTTCGCCCTTGAGCGCAGAGATCTCGAAGTGGCGCTCGACCGGGCCGTAGGCCTCGAGGAAGGCGGCCACGCGCCCGGCGCGTTCTTCCTCGGGAATCAGGTCGAGCTTGTTCAGCGCCAGCCAGCGCGGCTTGTTGTACAGCGCCTCGTCGTACTTGCGCAGCTCCTCGACGATCGCCTTGGCGTCCGCGACCGGGTCCGCCTCGGGGTCGAATGGGGCGAGGTCGACCAGGTGCAGCAGCAGGTGGGTGCGCTGCAGGTGGCGCAAAAACTGGTGGCCGAGGCCGGCACCTTCGGCCGCGCCTTCGATCAGGCCGGGGATGTCGGCGATCACGAAGCTGCGCGCCTCGGTGGTGCGGACCACGCCGAGGTTGGGCGCGAGCGTGGTGAAGGGGTAGTCGGCGACCTTGGGCTTGGCGGCGGAGACGCTGCGGATGAAGGTCGACTTGCCGGCGTTGGGCATGCCGAGCAGGCCGACGTCGGCCAGCACCTTCAGTTCCAGGTACAGGTTGCGGAATTCGCCTTCCTGGCCCATGGTCTTCTTGCGCGGGGCGCGGTTGGTGCTGGACTTGAAGTGGATGTTGCCCAGTCCGCCGCGGCCGCCGCGGGCGATGAGCACCGTCTTGCCGTCCTCGTCGAGGTCGGCGACGAGCTCGCCGGTCTCGAGGTCCTTCATCACCGTGCCCACCGGAAAGCGCAGCGTGATGTCGTTGCCGCCCTTGCCGTAGCAGTCGCGGCTGCCGCCGTTTTCGCCGCGTTCGGCGCGGAAGCTGCGCGTGAAGCGGTAGTCGATCAGGGTGTTGAGGTTGCGGTCGGCGACCGCATACACGCTGCCGCCCCGCCCGCCGTCGCCACCGCTGGGGCCACCCTTGGGGATGAACTTTTCGCGGCGGAAGGTGGCCGCGCCGTTGCCGCCGTCGCCGGCGTAGACCTCGATGCGGGCTTCGTCAAAAAACTTCATTCCTGATCAACCTCTTAGTGGTGCGTGCCGCGAGGCGCGCCCCGGAAACAAAAAAGCCCTACCGCAAGGATAGGGCTTTTGCACTGCTCTGCGAACGAACGCGCTGGATCAGGCCGCTTCCGGCACGATGATCACGGTGCGACGACGCGACGGGCCCTTGACCGCGAACTGCACGACGCCGTTCTTGAGCGCGAACAGGGTGTGGTCCTTGCCGATGCCGACGTTGTCGCCCGGGTGGTATTCGGTGCCACGCTGGCGAACGATGATGTTGCCGGCGAGCACGAACTGGCCACCGTAGCGCTTGACGCCGAGGCGTTTCGATTCCGAGTCGCGGCCGTTACGCGAACTACCGCCAGCTTTCTTGTGTGCCATATCGGATTACCTCCTGCGCCTTAGGCCGAGATCGCTTCGATGCGAAGCTCGGTGTAGTTCTGACGATGCCCCTGGTGCTTCTGGTAGTGCTTGCGGCGGCGCATCTTGAAAATCTTGATCTTGTCGTGACGGCCGTGCGAAACCACGGTCGCCTTGACGATAGCTCCCGCAACCACCGGTGTGCCGATCTGAACGGCATCGCCTTCACCAACCATGAAAACCTGGTCGATGGTGATTTCGGAACCCACGTCGGCCGGTATCTGTTCTACCTTGATCTTTTCGCCAGCGGCAACGCGATACTGCTTGCCACCGGTTTTTATCACCGCGTACATGGTGTTACTCCAGTTGATGGGTCTGCAAAGAATCGCGCACTATAAGAAGGTGTTCGGGAAAAGTCAATGGAAACAGACGCGCAGCGCGTTCTTGTGGCCTTGATCTGTCCGGTCTGCGAGCGTGCCCCGATCCCTTTTCGCTACAGGCTCGAGCGATAGCCGTCCCGCGTGTCGCGGTTGATGACGTGTAATCCATGATTTACACTGCGGCGCATGAAGAGCCTTCAGACGACAGACGCTTTCGACCGCTGGTACGACGGTCTGCGCGACCGCCAGGGCAGGGCGCGCATCGCTGCGCGGCTCCGTCGGGTCGAATTGGGTAATTTCGGCGACGTAAAGCCGGTTGGGTCGGGTGTCAGCGAGTTGCGCATTGACTGCGGGCCAGGCTATCGGGTGTATCTGACGCAGCGCGGTCTGGAAGTGGTGATATTGCTCGCGGGCGGCGACAAAAGCACGCAGAGCAAGGATATCGAGGCCGCGATCGAGTTGGCGAAGCGGCTCTAGGAGAAGGCGATGACTGAACTGAAGCTGAAGAAGTGGGACGTGGTCGAGCAGCTCAAGACCGACGAGGATATGGCGCTCTACCTCGACGCCTGCATGGAAGAAGACCCCGGCGACGGCAGCCTGATCCGCGCTGCGCTTGGGGATGTCGCCCGTGCCAAAGGGATGAGCCAGCTTGCGCGGGACACAGGGCTGGCGCGCGAGGGGCTGTACAAGGCGCTTTCAGCCGAAGGCAACCCGGAGTTTTCCACCATCATGAAGGTGATGCGAGCGCTTGGCGTGAAGCTTCATGTCGAAACGGCTTGAGTGCTGAAGGCGGGCGGATGAGGTCTGCCCAAGGGTTCAGTTGAGTGTAAAAATTTCCGACACTGGTTCCTCGAGGTGCCGGTTTCATTAGTCCCATCAAGGCCTTGCCAGCGCCGGCAGCAACGCATCCAGCGCCTGGTGCTCCGTCCGGTAGCTCGCCTGCGCCTTCACCCGCGCCCACACCCCGTCGCGCTCCATGGCGTCGATCACCTGCTTCTTGAGCCCGCAGAAGGCGATCGTCTGGCCCTGCACATTGAAGCGCTCGATGAGCCCCGCCAGCGTATGCAGGCCGGTGGCATCGATTTCGTTGATGCCGGCGCCCGACACCAGCACGACCTTCACCCCGTCCTGCGCGCGCGCCGCGCCGAGCATGGCGTCCTCGAAGGTGGCGGCGGTGACGAAGCTGAGCGGGCTGTCGAAGCGCAGGATCACCAGCTCGGGGTGCGGGTGCGGCAGGCCGAAGCGCTCGCGGTCGCGGTAGGTGCCGTCGTCGTGCAGGCCAAGCAGCGCCACGCGCGGGCGCATGCCGCGGTACACCATCAGCGCCAGCGACAGGATGAGGCCGGTGAAGATGCCGTTCTGGATGTTGGGCGCGAAAGCCAGCGTGGCGAGGAAGGTGACCGCCGCGCCTGCGCCGTCGTCGCGGCTCGCGCGCCAGGCGCGCACCAGCACCTTGATGTCGATGAGCCCGGCCACCGCCTGCAGGATGATCGCCGCCAGCACCGGTTTGGGCAGATGCCACAAGAGCGGCGTCAGGTAGAGCAGAGCGAGCAACACGAAGGCGGCGGTGACGATCGATGACAGGCCGGTGCGCGCGTCGCTGGCGTAGTTGAGCGCCGAGCGCGAGAACGACGCGCTGACCGGCATGGCGCTGGTGAAGGCGGCGGCGATCTTGCCCAGGCCCTGGCCGATGAGCTCCTGGTCCTGCCGCCAGGCCGCGCGCGTACGGCCGGAGATGAGCTTGGCGCTGGAGGCGGCCTCCATGAAGCTGACCATGGCGACGACGAAGGCGGCCGGCAGCAGCGCGGCGATGAGGTTCAGGCGCAGCGGCGGCAGGCTGAGCTCGGGCAGTCCGCCCGGCACGTCGCCCACCACGGCGCCGCCGCCCGCGGCAAAGCCGGTCCATGCCGACAGCGCGGTCGCCCCTGCCACCACCAGCGGCACGCCGGGCAGGCGCGGCCACAGGCGCTTGAGCGCCACCAGCGCCGCCAGGCTGCCGAGGCCGAAGGCGACCGAGGCCGCATGCAGCTCGGCGAGCCCACCCAGCGCCTGCGCAAAATCCACCACCAGGTGCTGCGAGTTGGGCATGGCCAGGCCGAGCAGCGGCGGGATCTGGGTCAGGCAGATGATCAGCGCCGCGGCATTGACGAAGCCCATCAGCACCGGCACCGACAGCAGGTTGAGCAACCAGCCCAGGCGCAGCAGGCCGAGCGCGAGCTGGATGAGTCCGGACAGCAGCGCCAGCAGCAGTGCGAGCCCGATCACGTCGCCGCCGGCCAGGCCGCCGAGCGGCGCGATGCTGGCCGCCACCAGCAGGCTGGTGAGCGCCACCGGCCCGGTCGACAACTGCCCGCATGACCCGAACAGCGCAGCCACCACCGCCGGCACCAGCGCGGCGTAAAGGCCGACGTGCGGCGGCAGGCCGGCGAGCTTGGCGTAGGCCAGCGCCTGCGGGATCATCACCAGCGCCACGGTGATGCCGGCGACCACGTCGTCGCGCACGCCGGCTGCGCGCCATTGCGCGGGCCAGGACAGGAAGGGCAGGACGGAGAGGGCGCGCTGGCGTATCGACATTGGGGGCTGCGGTGCCTGCCTGTGCGCGGGCAAGGTGTCCGGGCTCGTCCGTTGTGCGAAGGGCCTTCATGGTAATGAGTAAACGCACAGGCCTCCATGGACGGAGGTGGGGCAGGAGGCCTCGCGCTGACAGGTGCATGCGTGTGGAGGGCGCGCGCATAATGCGGCGGCCCCCCCAGATGGTCCGGAGTCCAGCGCCGATGGCGACCAGCCGCATCCCCCCGATCCAGTGCCTGCTCACCTTCGAGGCGGTTTCGCGCCTGCGCAGCGCCAGCCGCGCCGCGGCGGAACTGTGCGTCACCGTGAGCGCGATCAGCCACCGCATCCGCCAGCTCGAATCGCACCTCGGCATCCGCCTGTTCAGCCGCGGCGACTTCACCCTTACCGGCGAGGGCGCAGCCTATCTGCAGCATGTTTGTACCGCGCTCGCCGCGCTGCAGCAGATGCCGGGCGAGCGTGCCACGGCCGGCGCGCGCCGGCTGCGGGTGGCGGTGACGCCCTCGTTCTGCCGCCAGTTCGTGATGCCCAAGCTCGAACTCTTTCGCCGCAGCTTTCCCGACGTCGAGCTGACGCTGCAGGTGTCGATCCCGCTGCGCGACGTGACCGCCGAGGAGGCGGACCTCGAGATCCGCTACGGTCCGGGCGGCTACACCGACCTCGAGCACCGGCTGATCCTGCGCGACCTGGTGACGCCTGCGTGCAGCCCGGCCTTCCTCGACGAGTTCGGGCCCTTCGACGGCTTCGCGCACGAGGCCGAATGCACCGCCACGCGCCTGGTGCGCAGCCCGCTCGAGCCGTGGGCGAGCTGGTACGCGCATTGCGGGCTGGCGCTTCCCGAGCCGGTGAGCGGGGCGCAGTTCAACGACCTGGGGCTGGTGTACGACGCGGCCGCGAGCGGCTTCGGCGTCGCCCTGGTGCGCCACAAGCTGGGTGCCGCGTGGTTCGACAGCGGGCGTCTGCTGGCGTTGTCGGATCGGCCGCTGGTGTCGCCCTATGCGCACTACATGTGCTGGTCGCCGGGCGCGCTCGAGCGCTGGGAGTGCGCGGCCTTTGTCGACTGGCTGCAAGGCGTGCTGCCCTGAATCGTGACGATGCGGGCGACGGCCCCCGTCGTCGGCATGGCGCGGCGCGCGCTGCGAAGTTTCGTCAAGGCGCCTGCAAAAATGCGTCAACCCGGGCGGCGCTTGTGCCGCCTATACTTTCGCTTCCGCGACGCGGCGGGCAAGCACGCCTGCCGGGGCCCATGGCGAGGACCTGCAAAGATGAACATACAAGCCGAAGTGCTGGCGTTCGGGGAGACCGAGCGCGATTTTTCCGAGGTCGACAAGGTGCGCGTGGTCGAGGCGCTCAGCCGCGTCCTGCCCGCGGGCACGCTGATGTACGAGACCGAGGATCTGCGCCCCTACGAGTGCGACGGCTTGGCCGCCTACCGTGCGCTGCCGCTGGTGGTGGCGCTGCCGACGACCGAGGAGCAGGTGGTGGCGGTGCTGCGCACCTGCTTCGAGCTGGGCGTGCCGGTGGTGGCGCGCGGCGCGGGTACCGGATTGTCGGGCGGCGCGCTGCCGCACACTCGCGGCGTGCTGCTGTCGCTGGCGCGCTTCAACCGCATCCTCAAGCTCGATCCGCTGGCACGCACGGCGGTGGTGCAGCCAGGCGTGCGCAACCTGGCGATCTCCGAGGCGGCGGCGCCCCACGGCCTCTATTACGCGCCTGACCCTTCCTCGCAGATCGCGTGCTCGATCGGCGGCAACGTCGCCGAGAACGCCGGCGGCGTGCATTGCCTCAAGTACGGCCTGACCGTGCACAACCTGCTGCGCGTGCGCGGGGTGACGATCGAGGGCGAGATCGTCGAGATCGGCTCCGGCGCGCTCGATGCGCCCGGCTATGACCTCCTGGCGCTGGTCACCGGCTCCGAGGGCATGCTGGTGGTGCTCACCGAGGTCACCGTCAAGCTGGTGCCCAAGCCGCAGCTCGCGCAGTGCGTGCTTGCCGCCTTCGACGACGTGGTGCGCGCCGGCGACGCGGTGGCGAAGATCATCGCCGCCGGCATCATCCCCGCCGGCCTGGAAATGATGGACCAGCCCGCGACCGCGGCGGTCGAGGAGTTCGTGCATGCGGGCTATCCGCTCGATGCCAAGGCCATCCTGCTGTGCGAATCCGACGGCACGCCCGAGGAGGTGGCCGAGGAGATTGCCCGTGTGCGTGCGGTGCTGGAGGACAGCGGCGCCACCGAGATCCGCGTGTCGCGCGACGAGGCCGAGCGGCTCAAGTTCTGGGCGGGGCGCAAGGCGGCCTTCCCGGCGGCGGGGCGGATCTCGCCCGACTACTACTGCATGGACGGCACCATCCCCAGGAAGCGGGTCGGCGAGATGCTGACCGCGATCCAGGAGATGGAGCACAAGTACGGCCTGCGTTGCCTGAACGTCTTCCACGCCGGCGACGGCAACCTGCACCCGCTGATCCTGTTCGATGCCAACCAGCCCGACGAGATGGAGCGCGCCGAGGAGTTCGGAGCCGAGATCCTCGAGCTGTCGGTGGCGCTGGGCGGCACGATCACCGGCGAGCACGGCGTGGGCCTGGAGAAGATCAACCAGATGTGCGCGCAGTTCACGACGGCGGAAGTGCGCCAGTTCTTCCGCGTCAAGGCGGCGTTCGATCCGCCCGGGCTGCTCAACCCCGGCAAGGCCATCCCCACGCTGAACCGTTGCGCGGAATATGGCCGCATGAAGGTGAGCAAGGGCCACGTGCCGTATCCGGACCTTCCGCGGTTCTGAACCGATGATGCCCCCGGGCTGCCCCCGGAACGAGAGCAGGACGAGACAGATGACGACAACGATCGAGAAGGATTGGGCCGAGCGTGTGCGTGCGGCGGCCGCGGCGAAGACGCCGCTGTGCCTGCGCGGCGGCGGAACCAAGGATTTTTACGGCCGCGCCCCGGTGGGCGAGGTGTTCGATCTGCGCGCCAACCGCGGCGTGGTGGCGCATGAGCCGACCGAACTGGTGGTGACGGTGCGCGGTGGCACGCCGCTCGCCGAGCTAGAGGCGGCGCTGGCCGAGAAGGGCCAGTACCTGGCCTTCGAGCCGCCGCATTTCGGCGCGGATGCGACCGTGGCGGGCTGTGTCGCGGCCGGGCTCGCGGGGCCCCGCCGCGTGAGCATGGGTGCGGTGCGCGACTTCATGCTCGGCGCCAAGCTGCTCGACGGCCGTGGCGAGGTGCTCAAGTTCGGCGGCCAGGTCATGAAGAACGTGGCCGGCTACGATGTCTCGCGCCTGGTCGCCGGCAGCCTGGGCACGCTCGGCATCGTGCTCGAGGTCTCGCTCAAGGTGCTGCCGCGCCCGGTGGCCGAGGCGACGTTGCGCTTCGAACTCGACGAGGCCGACATGCTGCGCCGGGTGAACGAATGGGGCGGTCAGCCGCTGCCGATGTCGGCGAGCCTGTGGCACGGGGGCGTGCTGCACCTGCGTCTGTCCGGGGCCGAGGCCGCGGTGCGTGCGGCGTCGGCAAAGCTGGGCGGCGAGGCGCTCGAGGCCGCGGCGGCCACCGCGCTGTGGGCGGCGGCGCGCGAGCAGACCGCGGCGCCG
>JAANMY010001352.1_pt1 | contig 28255 bp, 23 predicted proteins | sample 7279691 | NCBI WGS metagenome assembly JAANMY01 (sample SAMN14094543, study PRJNA606508) | bioreactor metagenome | isolation source: A lab-scale SPAN reactor treating ammonium-rich wastewater day 388 | place: Ireland: Galway | collected 2018-02-07
CTCGGGCGGTTCGACCATCAGCCAGCAGCTCGCCAAGAACCTGTTCCTGTCCTCGTCGCGCTCGTGGCTGCGCAAGGGCCAGGAGGCGGTGATCACGCTGATGATCGAGACCACCTGGAACAAGCGCCGCATCCTCGAGGTGTATCTGAACGTAGCCGAATGGGGCAACGGCGTGTTCGGCGCCGAGGCCGCCGCACGCCGCTACTACGGCCGTCCGGCCGCCAGCCTGGGGCCGGGCGAGGCCGCGCGCCTGGCCGTCATGCTGCCCAATCCGCGCTACTACGAGCGCAACTACGGCCCGCGCCTCGCGGCCCACGCCGCGCGCGTGCAGCGCCGGATGGCCCACTCGCAGGTGCCCTGAGGCGCCAGCCTGCCCCCTCCCGGGCGCTGAAGACCGAATCCCCGGGAGCCGAATACCGGCGCCCATTGACCCCGCAAGTCGTGCCCCGGAAAGGGCGCAGGCCCCGCCCCGGAAACCCGGCAACAAAATTTCGCGCTGCAACAGAATCGCCGGCCCTGCGTCGCAATCGAGCCCGTAGAATTCGGCCTGTCCGCTCCAGCCTGCCTCCCGCGCGATGACCGAGCCCGAAGACCTCCACACCGACGACGTCCAGCACCACCTCCGCGAGGTACAGGAGCTGCTCGTTCGCCAGAAGGTGGTGGAAGGCCTGGTTCACCGCCAGGACATGCCGCGCCACGCACTGGTCGAGAACCTGGTGCACAAGCAGCACGAGGCGGCGCTGCGCGCCAAGCTCGAGAGCCTGCACTCGGCCGACATCGCCTACGTCCTCGAAGCGCTGCCACTCGACGAGCGCCTGTACGTGTGGGACCTGGTGAAGGCCGAGCGCGACGGCGAGATCCTGCTCGAAGTCTCCGACGCGGTGCGCGAGTCCCTGATCGAGACGATGGGGCCGGCCGAGCTGAAGGCCGCTGCCGAATCGCTCGACGCCGACGAACTCGCCGACCTCGCGCCCGACCTGCCGCCCGAGGTCATCGAGGACGTCTTCCAGTCGCTCGACAGCGAGGGCCGCGAGCAGTTGCGCGCGGCGATGTCCTACCCGGAGGACTCCGTCGGCGCGCTGATGGACTTCGACATGGTGACGGTGCGGGAGGACGTCACCCTGGAAGTCGTGCTGCGCTACCTGCGCCTGTTCGACGAACTGCCCGACCACACCGACAAGCTCTTCGTCATCGATCGCGACGACCACCTCAAGGGCATCCTGTCGCTCGAGTCGCTGTTGATCAACGACCCCGAGACCCTGGTCGCCGAGGTGATGCGCAAGGAGCCGGCGATCAGCTTCACCCCCGAGGACGAGGCCGACGACGCCGCGCAGGCCTTCCAGCGCTACGACCTGGTGTCCGCGCCGGTGATCGACACCGAGAAGCGCCTGATCGGCCGGGTGACGGTGGCCGAGGTGGTGGACTACATCCGCGAGGAGTCCGAGGCCGAGATCCTGAGCCATGCCGGTCTGCGCGAGGAGGAGGACATCTTCGCGTCGGTGTGGGATTCGGTGAAGAACCGCTGGGCGTGGCTGGCGGTCAATCTGGTAACGGCCTTCGTGGCCTCGCGGGTGATCGGGCTGTTCGAGGATTCGATCGAGAAGCTGGTGGCGCTTGCGGCGCTGATGCCGATCGTGGCTGGCATCGGCGGCAATTCGGGCAACCAGACGGTGACGATGATCGTGCGCGCGATCGCGATGGGCCAGGTGGAGCCCTCGGCGATGACACGCCTGCTGAGGAAGGAGCTCGGCGTGGCGCTGATCAATGGCGTGGTGTGGGGCGGACTGCTCGGCGTGCTGGCGTGGTGGCTCTACGGCAACGTCGATCTGGGCCTGGTGATGACCGGGGCGATGACGCTGAACCTGCTGCTGGCGGCCTGCGCGGGCGTGCTGGTCCCGATGCTGCGCCAGCGCCTGGGCGCCGACCCGGCGCTCGGCGGCTCGGTGCTGATCACCGCGCTGACCGATTCGGGGGGGTTCTTCATTTTCCTGGGGCTGGCGACGCTGTTCCTGCTGTGAGGCTGGGGCGCCCGGCTTGGCGCCCCTTTTTCAATCACCCCAGCTTCGCAAACACCGCGCGCGCCGCGGCTACGGTGGCGTCGATCTCGGCCTCGCCATGCGCCGCCGACACGAACCCGGCTTCGAAAGCCGAGGGCGCAAAGTAATGGCCGGCTTCCAGCATGGCGTGGAAGAAGCGGTTGAAGCGCTCCTTGTCCGAGGCCATCACGTCGGCGAACGAGGCCGGCACCTTGTCGGCGAAATAGACGCCGAACATGCCGCCCACCGAATCCGCGCTGAAGGTCACGCCGGCATCGCGCGCGGCCGCGGAAAGCCCGGCCACCAGGCGCTCGGTGCTCGCCGCCAGCCGCTCGTAGAACCCCGCCTCGCGCGTCAGCTTCAGCGACACCATGCCCGCCGCCACCGCCACCGGACTGCCCGACAGGGTGCCGGCCTGATACACGCTGCCCAGCGGCGCGATCTTTTCCATGATGTCGCGCCGGCCACCGAAGGCGCCCACCGGCATGCCGCCGCCGATCACCTTGCCCAGCGTGGTCAGGTCGGGGGTGATGCCGTAGAGGCCCTGCACGCCCTGCGGGCCGACGCGAAAGCCCGTCATCACCTCGTCGAAGATCAGCACCGCGCCGTACTCGGTGCAGATGCGGCGCAGGCCCTCGAGGAAACCGGGCGCAGGCTTGATCAGGTTCATGTTGCCGGCCACCGGCTCGACGATGACTGCGGCGATCTCGTCGCCGCGCGCCTTGAACACGTCCTCGACCTGCTGCAGGTCGTTGTAGTCGAGCACGATGGTGTGCTTGGCGAAATCGGCCGGCACGCCGCCCGAGGACGGGTTGCCGAAGGTCAGCAGCCCGGAGCCGGCCTTCACCAGCAGGCTGTCGGCGTGACCGTGGTAGCAGCCCTCGAACTTCACGATCGCGTCGCGACCGGTGAAGCCGCGGGCGAGGCGGATCGCGCTCATGGTGGCCTCGGTGCCGGAGCTGACCAGGCGCACCATCTCCACCGAAGGCAGCATGGCGCAGATCAGCTCGGCCATCTCGACCTCGCTCTCGGTGGGCGCACCGAAGGACAGGCCCTTCAGCGCCGCCTCGCGCACCGCCTCGACGATCGCCGGGTGGGCGTGGCCGGCGATGGCCGGGCCCCAGGAGCCGACGTAGTCGATGTATTCCTTGCCGTCGGCGTCCCATACGCGCGCACCTTCGGCGCGCGCGAGAAAGCGCGGCGTGCCGCCCACCGAGCGGAAGGCGCGCACCGGCGAATTGACGCCGCCCGGAATGGTCTGCTGGGCGCGCTGGAAGAGGGTCTCGTTACGGCTGGTCATGGGGTGTCGTTCCTGTGCTGCGTGCGAAAGCCGGCATTGTCGCGCCGGCGGCGGGGCGGGTCCACCGCGCAGGTCAAGAATCGCACCGACAGCGAACCCCGCACCGTGGCGCCCGAGCGCCGTGAGCCGGCGTCTCACGCGGCCATCGCACGCCGGGTGGCCGCAGGGTGACCCTATGCGCGGTCGAGTCTGCTGCCGCCGCGCGACACGCCCAAGAGCGGCGCAGGGGATTCAGAACAGCGCGCGATACGCCGCAGCGCGCGCCGTCGGATCGTCGGCGCCAAAAACGTCGCCGACCACCGCGAGCAGATCGGCACCGGCGCCGAGCACCTGCGCGGCATTGGCGAGCGTGATGCCGCCGATCGCCGCCACCGGCAGCCCAAGCTCGCGCCTGGCGCGCGTGATCAGGTCGAAGGGCGCGGGCGGTGCGTCCGGCTTGGTCGTCGACGGGAACATCGCGCCGAATGCGATGTAGTCGGCCCGGACCTCGGCGCCCTCGGTGGCACGCGACCAGTCGGAATAGCAGGTCAGACCGAGGATGCGCTGCGCTCCGAGCGCCGTGCGCGCCGCTGCCGGCGAGCCGTCGTCGCGGCCGAGATGCGCGCCGTCGGCGTCGATCTCGAGCGCCAGCGCGAGGTCGTCATTGACGATGAAGGGCACGCCCGCCGCCCGGCACAGGCGCTGCAGCGCGCGTGCCTGTTCGCGGCGCAGCGCGGCGTCTGCGGTCTTGTTGCGGTACTGCAGCAGCGCCGGTTTTCCGGCCAGCACCTGCGCGGACAGGGCGAGCAGGCGGGCCGTGTCGGCGAGGTCGGGGGTCACGGCGTAGAGCCCGCGCAAGGCGCCCCGCACGAATGCGGGCCGTGGCTCAGGCGCCATGCCGCCCGCGGACGGACAAGCCTGCGGCTCAGGCATCGTCATCGCCCTTGCCGCGCGCCCAGAAGAAACGGTCGGGCAGCGCCCGCCCCATGCCGGCGCGGTAGGCATGGCGCAGCGCCTGCTGGGTGAATTCCTGCGCCTCGCGCACCGCCTCCGGCAGCGCCATGCCGTGTGCGATCGCGGCCACGGCCGCCGCGGCCAGCGTGGTGCCGGCGCCGAGGTGGCGGCCGGACAGGCGTGGCCAGGCATCGGTGCGGACCACGCCCTCATGGCCGAACAAGGTGTTCACGACCTGCGGCCCGTGCTCGCCGCCGCCGGTGAGCAGGATGAACTCGGTTCCGCCGCCGAGGATGCGGGCCAGCGCCTCGTCGATGCCCGGGTCGTCTTCGGCCTCGTCGGCTTCGTCGCCCTCATCCTCCTCGTCGTCGCGAGCGACATCCACCACCCCGGCCAGCCGGCACAGCTCGTGGCGGTCGGCCACCAGCAGCGTGGTCTGCGGCAGGATCAGGTCGGCAAGCGCCGACAACACCTCATCGCCCGCCTCGCCAAGCAATACTGCGGCGTACAGCGCCGGCTCCACCACCAGCGGCACTTCCGGGTAGTCGGAGAGGATCTCCGCGATCAGCGCGACGTTCTCGACGCTGCCGCAGAAGCCGAGCTTGAAGGCGGCGACCGGCACGTCCTCCAGCACCGCGCGCGCCTGCAGCGACAGCAGCTCGGGCTCGACCGGCCACACCTCGTCGATGCCGCGGGTGTCGCGCACCAGCGCGGCGGTCTGCACCGGCAGCGGATGGCAACCCATGCTGGCGAGCGTCAGGATGTCGGCGGCCAGCCCGCCGCCGGCGGTGGCGTCGCCCGCCGACAGGCACATCACGCAGGGTGGTGTTTCGGGAATCGCGATCGGCATGAGCGAGAAATGCACCACGGAGAGCATCCGGGGGGATGCGTTAAGATGCCCCGGATTCTACCGCCAACCCTCAAGTAAAGCTGACTCATGGCCGATACCCCCTACAAGACCTGGATGTGCCTGATCTGCGGCTACATCTACGACGAGGCCGCCGGTGCGCCCGACGAGGGCATCGCGCCGGGCACGCGCTGGGAAGACGTACCGCCCAACTGGACCTGCCCGGAGTGCCACGCGCGCAAGGAAGACTTCGAGATGATCGAGATCTGAGCCCGCCGGCTCGGGTCGTTTTTTTGCTTCGACAACGCATCGGGAACACAGCATGGACATTGCCGGGCTGAAGGTGATGGTCATCGACGACAGCAACACGATCCGGCGCAGTGCCGAGATATTCCTCACCCAGGCGGGCTGCAACGTGCTGCTCGCCGAGGATGGCTTCGACGCGCTGGCCAAGATCACCGACCATCATCCCGACGTGATCTTCGTCGACATCATGATGCCGCGCCTCGATGGCTATCAGACCTGCGCGCTGATCAAGAAGAACCCGCGCCTGTCATCGACGCCGGTGATCATGCTGTCGTCGCGCGACGGCCTGTTCGACCGCGCCCGCGGGCGCATGGCCGGCTCGGACGAATACCTCACCAAACCCTTCACCAAGGACAGCCTGCTCAAGACCGTGGCCAGCCACGCCGCCGCCGGCCGCGCCCCAGCATCGCCCGAACGCTGAGCAGGGCAGGACTCAAGAGACATGACGATCCGCAAGATTCTCGTGGTGGACGATTCGCCCACCGAACGCCTAGCGCTAAACGACGTGCTGACCCGCAACGGCTACAACGTCATCACCGCCGAGAGCGGCGAGCAAGCCATCGCCCGCAGCGAGGCCGACAAGCCCGACCTGATCCTGATGGACGTGGTGATGCCGGGCATGAACGGCTACCAGGCCACGCGCACGATCTCGCGCAAGGAGGCGACGCGCGACATCCCGATCATCATGTGCACCAGCAAGGGCCAGGACACCGACAAGATCTGGGGCATGCGCCAGGGCGCACTCGCCTATCTGGTCAAGCCGGTCGACCACGACGAACTGCTCGCCCGCATCCGGGCGATGGGCTGATCCGAGATGGCCCGCAGCAGCCTGCGCGAATTCCAGGAGCGCCTCGCCCGCCGCCTCGCCGAAGCGAAGACGGCGGAGCATCGCGGGCTGCTCGGCTTCCAGTGCGGCAGCGAGAACTGGCTGATTGCGCTGCCCGAAGCCGGCGAGATCCTGCCGCCGCCACCGCTGTCGGCCGTCCCGCTGACGCGGCCCTGGTACCGCGGCCTCGCCAACGTGCGCGGCACGCTCTACGGCGTCATCGATTTCGCCCAGTTCAACGGCCAGCCGCCGACCGTCCCCGCCGGCCGTGCGCGGCTGCTGCTGGTGGGCGCGCGCCACGGCATCCATAGCGCGCTGCTGGTGTCGTCCTCCACCGGCCTGCGCAGCCAGGACGACTTCGAGCGCGACCCCGAGGCCGACGATCGGCCCTGGGTCGCCAGCCGCCTGCGCGACCTGCAGGGGCGACCCTGGCTGCGCGTGGACACCCCCCGGCTGCTCGCCCAGCCGAGCTTTCTCGACGCCGGCCTCGAATGAGCCGCCCCCTCATGCCGCCCCACATCCCGCCTCGCACCATTCATCGGAACTGAGCACGCAACATGGCACTGACACTGTTCGCCAGCAAGAAGGCCCCCGCCAACGCGGGCGGCGTGGAAACCTCCACCATCATCGAGACCAGCCCGCGCGAGTCCCGACCGGCCACGGCTGCGCCCGCAGCCGCCAGCCCGGCGGGTGGCAAGCTGCGCGCCTTCGGCCTGCTGTTCGCCCTCTTTGCGGTCAGCAGCGCCGGCCTGCTCGTGTATCAGTTGCGCAACTCCGCCCACGCCACCCTGCAGGTGGGCGCCGCGAGCGAGCTGCAGACCCTGTCGCAACAGATCGCCAAGTCCGCCCAGCTTGCCCGCCGCGGCAATGCGGCTGCCGTGACCGAGCTGAAGCAGACCCGCGCACGCTTCGCCGAACTGCTGCAGACCCTCGACGCCGGCGGCGCCTTCTCGGGCACCGAGCTGCCGCCGGTACCGGGCGATGCGCGCCCGCCGCTGCAAGCCCTCGGCGAAGCCTGGAAGCAGACTGCGGCCAGCACCGGCCAGCTCGTCGAGCAAGGCAGCATCTTCGTGGCGCTCGCCTCCGCGGTGGACACGATCAACACCGACAACGCCCCCTTGTTCGCGAGCAGTGACGCGCTCGTGCGCAGCCTGCTGGCAAACGGCGCGCAGCCGGCGCTGGTCAGCGCGGCCTACGGGGTGATCACGCATGCCCAGCGCGCCGCCGGCCACGCCAATGCGCTCATGGTCGCCGACGCCCCCAATCCTGAAGTCGCGGCCACCCTGGCCGCGGACGCCGACCGCCTGCGCGACCTGCTCGCCCGCCTCAAGCAGGGCGCCGCGGGCACGCTGCACGGCGACCTTGTCGCCGACCTGGAGGCGGACGCCGGCGCCACGCTGCTTTCCGTCAACAGCATCGTCGCCGGCAGCCACCCGCTGATGCAGGCCAAGGAGGCCGCCAACAGCATCGCCCGCGACTCGGTGCCGCTGCTCGCGCGCAGCGCGGCCGTGACCGAGGTGCTCACCCGCAACGCCAGCGGCTTCGGTCCGTTGCACCTGGGTGCCGCCGTCAGCGCACTGCTCGCCCTGCTCTGCCTGCTGCTGATGGCGCGTGCCTACGGCGCCGACGCGGCCGCCCGCCGCCTCGAGACCGAGCGCCAACGCCAGCAGGCCGAGGACGAACGCAACCTCACCCAGCAGGCGATCCTGCGCCTGATGAACGAGATGGGCGACCTCGCCGATGGCGACCTCACCATCCGCGCCACCGTCACCGAAGACATCACCGGCGCCATCGCCGACTCGGTCAACTACACGATCGAGGAGCTCTCGGTGCTCGTGCGCCGCATCAACGACGCCGCCTCGCGCGTGACCGCCGCCACCGAATCCGCCCGCCACACCTCGACCGAGCTGCTCGCCGCCACCGAGCGCCAGTCGCAGGAGATCGAGGAGGCCGGCGCCACCGCCGAGCGCATGGCGCAGTCGATGACCGATTCGTCCGAGCGTGCCCTGCAGTCCGCCCAGGTCGCCCGCCGCTCGCTCGACGCCACACGCAAGGGCGCCGACGCGGTGGAAAACACCATCCGCGGCATGAACGACATCCGCGCCCAGATCCAGGAAACCGCCAAGCGCATCAAGCGCCTGGGCGAGTCCTCGCAGGAGATCGGCGAGATCGTGGAGCTCATCTCCGACATCACCGAGCAGACCAACGTGCTCGCGCTCAACGCCGCCATCCAGGCCGCTTCCGCCGGCGAGGCCGGGCGCGGCTTCACCGTGGTCGCCGAAGAGGTGCAGCGCCTGGCCGAACGTTCGGCCGAGGCCACCAAGCAGATCGCCGCCATCGTCAAGACCATCCAGACCGACACCCAGGACGCCGTCGGCGCGATGGAGAACGCCACCCGCAACGTGGTCGAAGGCGCTCAGTTGTCGGACGCCGCCGGCCAGGCGCTGGCCGAGATCGGCGAGGTGTCGACCGAGACCGCACGCCTGATCGAACGCATCTCCGCCGACACCCAGGAACAGGCCGCCACCGCCGGCCGCGTGGCGGCAACGATGAAGGACATCCTCGCGGTGACCGAGCAGACCTCGCTCGGCACCCGCCAGACGGCTGTCTCGATCGGCCAGCTCGCCGAACTCGCCGTCGAGCTCAAGGGCTCGGTGTCGGGCTTCAAGGTGTGAACGCACGGGTCCGGGAACGATCAGCATGACACACGCCACCGCGCCGGACCTGGGACCGCTGACCTGGGTCAAGGGCGAGATCGACGCCGCACTGAGCCGCGCCCGCGAAATCCTCGACCGGGGCGCGGCCGACGCCGACCCTGCCGGCCTGCAGTTCGTCCAGACTCACCTGCATCAGGTGCGGGGCGCACTCGCCATCGTCGGCCTCGACGGCCTGACCCAGTTTACCGACGCGCTCGAGAAGCTGCTCGGCGACATGGCGCGCGAGACCGTGCCGGCGGATGCCCCGCGGCGCGCGCTGGTGCGGCGCGCGCTGGCGGTGATCGGCAACTACCTCGAAGAGCTCGCCCACGGCGCGCCCGACCAGACCCTGCGTCTCGCAGCCCCCTACATGGCGCTCGCCGCCGCGCGCGGCCAGGCCGACGCCAGTCCTGCCGACCTGTTCCACCCCGACCTGTCGCGCCGCCCCCCGGCCCGCGCCGGAGGCAACGCCGCAGCCGACCCCGACGCCGCCGCACAGATCCTGCGCAGCGCGCGCAGCCGCTTCGAGCGCGGCCTGCTCGACTGGCTGCGCAAGGGCGTGGCGGGTGAGGGCGCGCGCGCGATGCGCGACGCCATCGCCGAGGTCGAGGCGCAGCAGCACAACCCCTCGGCGCGCAGCCTGTGGTGGGCGAGCCTGGCGTTCTACGACGCCCTGATCGACGGCAGCCTGACGCCGGAGCCCGGCGTCAAGCGCCTGTGCACCCAGCTCGACGCTCAGTTCCGCCGCCTGCTCGCCGGCACGCCCACGGTTCCCGACCGTCTGCTGCGCGAGCTCCTCTATCAGATTGCGCACTGCCCGGTGAACAGCGCGCAACAACGCGCGGTGCGCGAATGCTGGCAACTCGACGCCCTGCTGCCCGAGACCGGCGCAGGCGTCAGTGGCACACCCATCGCGCCCCTGCTCGACACGCTGACCCGGCAACTGGCCGGCGCGCGCGAACAGTGGGACGACTTCTGCGCCGGCACCGCGGTGGCGCTCGCGCGCTTCGAGGATGCGCTCACGGCGATGGAGGCCCCGGTTGCCGTGCTCGAGCGCCCCGCCACCCAGGCCCTGGTCGCGGGCATTCTCGGCTTCGCCCGCTGGTTGCGGCGCGACCCCCTGCAGTGCTCGGACGCGACCGCGATGGAAGGCGCCACGGCGCTGCTGCTGCTCGAAGCCGGCCTCGAGCGTCGCCCGCCGGCGCCCGGCTTCAGCGCCCGCGTGGACGCGATGCTGCAGCGCCTGCAGGCGTTGCAGCGCGGCGAGACGCCGCTTGCCGGCGCTGTCGACGACGTCCTGGCCACCCCCGACTCGGCGCAGGACAAGACGGTTCTCGAGCAGTTGGCGAAGGAAATGCTGGCCAGCCTCGGCCACGTCGAGCAGGCGCTCGACGACTTCTTCCGCAACCCCGCCAAGCGCGAACCCCTGCTGCAGTTGCACCAGCCCCTGCAACAGATCGTCGGCGCGCTCAGCGTCCTCGGCGAGACCGACGCGCTCGCGCTCGTGCGCGATGCCGCGGTCCGCATCGCCGGCCTCGCCAAGGCCGACAGCAGCGCCGGCCAGGCCGAATTCGAAGCCCTCGCCCACCAGCTCTCCGCGCTTGGTTTCTTCGTCGCGGCCCTGCCGCGCGGCGGCGCCGTACTGCAGGACCTGCTCGGCATCCAGCCGCCGCCGGCAGCGCCGGCCGCCGCGGCGCTGGCAGAGGCCCCACCTGCGCGCGCGCCCGAGATCGTTCCCGAGGACATCCCGGCGATCATCCCCGAGGCCATCCCCGCCGCCGTTCCCGAGGCCGCACGTGCTGAGCTCCCCGCCGCGCAGGAAGAAGCAACGCCTGAACCGACCATCGAAACCGAAGCCCCGGCTGCGATGCGCGACCTCGTCGCCACCGCGGCCGACGAGGTCGACGCCGATGAGGACAGCGGAATCACCCTGATCGAGGATCTCGAGGATCTGGAGGCCGCTGCAGAACTCGAACCTGCGCCCACCGCCGCGCCGATCCTGCCCGCCGCGCGCGCTCGCGCGCCCGCCGCAGCCGAGGTCGACGCCGAGCTGCTCGACATCTTCATCGAGGAGGCGATCGACGTTCTCGCCACCCTGCGCGCGCGTCTGGATGGACTGCGCGCCAACCCGGCCGAGAGCGACGACCTGGTCACGATCCGGCGCGGTTTCCACACGCTCAAGGGCAGCGGCCGCATGGTCGGGCTGACCCAGCTCGGCGACACCGCGTGGGCCGTCGAGCAGACGCTCAACCGCTGGCTCCAGCTCGACTGGCCGGTGACCCCGGCCCTGCTCGGCCTCATCGAGATGGGCGAGACGGTGTTCGCGGCCTGGATCGCGCACCTGCAGGCCGGCCAACCCGGCGCGGTGGACGCCAGCCACCTCGAAGCCGAGGCCGAGCGCCTGCGCAATGCGAGCGCGGCACCGACCGACAGCGCCCTCGCGCCGCAGCGCGCACAAACGCCGGCGGTAGCAGCGACCGATGACGCCATGCAGCTCGAGGCGAGCCCCGCCGCCGAGGCCCCAGGCGGAGAGGACTCCGTCGACACGGGCCCGGTCGAGGCAACGCCGGCCGAGGTGCCCACCTCCGCGGCCACCTCGGTGACCTTCCCGGCGCTCGACGATCACCGCGTTGCCGATGAATTCGCCCTCGCCGACCGCGGCACACCTGACGAGCTCACCGAACTGGACGACCTGGAGGAACTCGAGGACCTCACGGATCTCGCCGACCTCGGCGAGCCTGCGTTCGTTGAACACGCAGCGGTGGACACCGAACTCCCCGCGATCCCCGCCCCGGAAGTCGAGCCGCTCGCGGATCTCGAAGACGAGCTGGCGCCGGCGGCGCGCGAGCTGCTGATCGAAAGCGCCAACTTCCTGATCGACGGCGAACTGGGCGAGCACGCCCCGCCTGTCGCGGACGCGGCGCTGCCGGCAGCCGAAGCGCAGCCCGCGCAGGAACGCGCGGAGAATCCGCCAAGCGCGGAAGAGGCGCCGCCCCCTCCCGCCGAAGCGCCCGAGCTGGTCCAGATCGGCGACGTCGAACTCTCGCGCGCGCTCTACGACCTCTATTGCGCCGAGGCGGCGCAGCATCTCGAAACCCTCGACGCCGAGCTGCCCACCGCGCAGGCCGGGCCACAGCGAGCGCCGGGCCGCACAGCCGTGCGCGCCGCACACACGCTCGCCGGCATCTCCGGCACCGCGCGCCTGCCTGCGGCACAGCAGCTCGCCCGCGCGCTCGAACACACCCTTGAGCGCATCGCCGACCGTGGCGCCCGCCTGCAGGAAGACGATCTGGCGCTACTCGCCGACGTGGTGCGCAGCCTGCGCGACATGCTCGAGGACGTCCTCGCGCTGCGCCAGCCGATCGCACGGCCCGAGCTCATCGCTGCACTCGACGCCGCGCCGGCCTCCCTCCCGGTGGCGTTGACGCAGGCACCCTCGCCTGAGCTACCGGGCCCGCCGGCATCGCCTCCCGCCCCGCAGGCCACCGCGGCCGCGAGCCTGCGCCCGCCCGTGGCAGAGCCCACCCCGGCGGACGACATCGACAGCGAGCTGGTGCCGATCTTCCTCGAGGAGGCCGCCGAAACCACCAGCGAGCTGCATGCCCTGCTGCGGCGCTGGCGCGCCGAGCCCGACAACAGCGAACACGCCCGCCGCGTCGCCCGCCTGCTGCATTCGCTCAAGGGCAGCGCGCGCATGGCCGGCGCGATGAGCCTGGGCGCGCATCTGCACCAGCTCGAGTCGCGACTCGAGGATGGCGTATCCGCCGTTGAGCCGGCCGCCACGCTGGTCGACGCGCTGGCGCTCGGGCTCGACCGCTGCGAGCAGATGATCGATGCGCTCGCCCTCGGCGACAGCGGCGAAGCGTCCGCCACCGGCGACGAACCGACTGCCGCAGCACCCGCCGAAGCCGCGCACGGCGAAGAAACCGAGCCCCTGTCCAGCCCCACGCTGCGCGTGCGCGCAGAACTCGTCGACCGCTTCGTCAACCAGGCCGGCGAGATCGGCGTCGCGCGCAGCCGCATCAACGGCGAACTGCGCACGCTGCGCCGCTCGCTGCTCGAGCTCACCGAGAACGTCATCCGCCTGCGCAGCCAGCTGCGCGAGGTCGAGATCCAGGCCGAGGTGCAGATGCAGTCGCGCATCGCCCACGCCGGCACGCAGGCGAGCGACTTCGACCCGCTCGAGCTCGACCGCTACACCCGCCTGCAGGAGCTGACGCGGATGATGGCCGAGAGCGTCAATGACGTGACCACCGTTCAGCAGAACTTGCTGCAGAACCTGGACGGGGCCGACCTCGCCCTCAACAGCCAGGCGCGCATGGCACGCGAGCTGCAGCAGGGCCTGATGCAGGTGCGCATGCTGCCCTTCGACAGCCTCGCCAGCCGCCTGTACCGCGTGGTGCGCCAGAGCGCGCGCGAGCTCGGCAAGCGCGCCACGCTCGACCTGCGCGGCGGCCGCATCGAGATCGACCGTAGCGTGCTGGAACAGATGGCGGCACCGCTCGAGCACCTGCTGCGCAACGCCGTGGCGCACGGCATCGAGTCGCCCACCGAACGCGCCGCCGCCGGCAAGCCCGAGAGCGGCAGCATCGAACTCACCGTAAGCCAGGAAGGCAACGAGATCGCGATCACGATCGCGGACGACGGCGCCGGCCTCGACCTCGAGCGCATCGCGGCGCGTGCGCGCGAACGCGGCCTGATCGGCGCCGACGAACACCCCGACGAGCGCCGCCTGACCAACCTCATCTTCGTCTCCGGCTTCAGCACCGCGAGCGAACTCTCCGCGGTGTCCGGCCGCGGCGTGGGCATGGACGTGGTGAAGGCGCAGACCGCTGCCGCCGGCGGCCGGGTGGACGTCGCCAGCCGGCGCGGCGAAGGCACCCGCTTCAACTTGCGCCTGCCGCTGACGCTGGCGGTGACCCAGGCGCTGCTGGTGCAGGGCGGTGGCCGCACCTGGGCGGTGCCGTCGAACATGGTCGTGCAGGCCATGGAGATCAAGCCCGACGCGCTGCGCACGCTGCAGGACGAACACGGCATCGACTGGCAGGGCGAGCGCTTCCCCTACCGCTACCTGCCGCGCCTGCTCGGCGACCGCGAGGCGCGCCCGCTCGAGCAGCGCTACAACTGGGTGCTGCTGCTGCGCGCCGGCGCACAGACGCTGGCCCTGCATGTGGACGGCCTGCGCGGCAACCAGGAGATCATCGTCAAGAACGCCGGGCCGCAGCTCACCCGCATCATCGGCATGTCGGGCGCGACCGTGCTCGGCGACGGCGAGGTCGTGCTGATCCTCAACCCGGTCGCGCTCGCCAGCCGCAGTCTCGCCCAAGCGGACGCCGACAGCGACGCCAGTTCGCCTGCCGGCGTGGCGGCGACGCCGGTGCATCTGCCCACGGTGATGGTGGTTGACGACTCGCTGACCGTGCGCAAGATCACCGGCCGCCTGCTCGAACGCGAGGGCTACCGCGTGATCACCGCCAAGGACGGTGTCGATGCGCTCGAACAGCTCATCGACACCGTGCCCGACGTCGTGCTGTCGGACATCGAGATGCCGCGCATGGACGGCTTCGACCTCGTCCGCAACATCCGCGCCGACGCCCGCCTGAAGCACCTGCCGGTGATCATGATCACCTCGCGCCTGGCGGAGAAGCACCGCCGCTACGCAGAGGAGGTCGGCGCCAACCACTATCTCGGCAAGCCTTACCAGGAAGACGAGCTGCTGGGGCTGGTGGCCGGCTACACACCGGGGCCGGTGCAGCCACCGCACTGAGCGAGCGGTTCGTTGTGGAAACGGGCTTGCCCGCGAATGCAATGTTTCGGCATGTGCGGTTCGCAGGCTGGCCCAATCCCGCGGCCCACCAGTCAGGCCTCTGAGCCCGCGCCCCCTCCGCCTGAATCCACTCCTTGATCAAGCGTCCAGTGCCTGCGCCATGCGCGCCAGCGCCGCCTCCAGCGTCGCCCGCGGGCAGCCGAAGTTGAGGCGCACGAAGCCCGGCGCGCCGAAGAATGTGCCGTCCGACAGGCCCACGCCGGCGGCCTCGAAGAAGGCCGCCGGGTCGGCGATGCCGCGCGCGGCCATCATCTCGCGGCAGTCGATCCAGGCGAGGTAGGTGGCTTCGGGGCGCGTTGCCGACAGGCCAGGCATCGCGGCCACCGCCTCCAGCACGCGCTCGCGGTTGGCGCGCAGGTAGGCCAGCAGCGCCTGGCGCCAGGGGTCGCCGTCACGGTAGGCGGCCTCCGCGGCGACCATGCCGAGTACATTCACATGCGGCACGATGCCGCGCATGGCGTGGCGGTAGCGGCGGCGCAGCGCGGCGTCGGGGATGATGGCGAAGGCGCAGTACAGCGCCGGGATGTTCCAGGTCTTGGACGGCGCCATCAGCGTGACCGTGCGCCGCGCGGCGGCCTCGTCGAGCGCGGCGAGCGGGCGGTGCGGGCGGTCCTCGTCCAGCACCAGGCCGCAGTGGATCTCGTCCGAACACACGATCAGGTCGTGGCGCGCGGCGAAGTCGGCGAGGCGGCGCAGTTCGTCGGCGTCGAACACCCGGCCGACCGGGTTGTGCGGGCTGCACAGCAGCAGCAGGCGGGTCGAGGGCGTGCATGCCGCTTCGAGCGCATCCCAGTCCCACTGCCAGCGCCCGTCGCGCAGCACCAGTTCGACGCGCTGCAGCACGCGGCCGGTGTTGGCGGGGGCGGTGAGGAAGGGCGGGTACACCGGGGTCGCGGTGAGCACGCCGTCGCCCGGGTCGCCGGCGATGGTGCAGGCAAGGTTGAAGCCGGCGACCACGCCCGGCAGCCACACCAGCCAGTCGGGCTGGATGGTCCAGCCGTGATCGCGCTGCAGGCCCGCGACCACGGCGTCGATCAGGGATGGCCAGGCGTCGGTGTAGCCGAACACGCCGTGGTCGATGCGGCGGTGCAGGGCGTCGAGGACGGCGGGCGGGGCGGCAAAGTCCATGTCGGCGACCCACAGCGGCAGCACGTCGCGGCCGGCGTAGCGGCCCCATTTTTCGCTCGGCAGGCTGCGGCGGTCGATGAGGCGGTCGAAGTCGAAGGCGGGGGCGGTCATGGCGGGGCGTCCGGTGAGCGGTGAGCGGTGAGCGGTGACGGGCCGTCATTGTCCCGCATTCGGGCAGGCCACCGCAGCCCTGTGGGAGCGACGCAAGTCGCGATGCCGCGCCCGGACTGGGTGCCGAGGGGAGCAGTCCCTCGCGCGGCTGCGGGTTCTCTGCGGCTGGCGCGGCTGCTGATCTCCGGGAAAGGCGCGGCTGCGATTCGGCCGCGGGACCGGGGTGGCGGGCGCCGCCTGCACTCGCGGCCCTTCGCTTCGCTGCGGGCTGCCCTCGGCGGAGGGCGTCGCGGGGGCGGCGACGCAAACTCGGCGCTGCGCGCCTCGGACATGCGTCGCCTTGTTTCCCCCGCGACGCCCTCCGCCTCGGCGCTCGTGAAGTTGGCGTCCGCCACCCCGGTCCCGCGGCCTTGCTTGGGGGAGTGGCTGGAAGGCTGGGGGGCGCTGGGTGGTTCGTGGGTGGTTTGTGCTTGGTTCGTGCTTGGTTCGGATCGGGAAGTTGTTCCGGAACGGCCTGGTCCTGTCGGCGTAGTAGCGCCTGTTCTTCCTTGCGCCTATGCGCCTTGCGCGTCGCTCTTCACCACGCCGAAGCGGCTCAGCGTGCGTTCGCGCGCGGCGGCGTGATCGACGATCGGGCCCGGGTAATCGACGCCGATTTTCGTCTTGCACGCGGTCTGGTCGATGCCGCCCATGGTCCACGGGGCGTGGATGAACTTGTCGGGCACGCGCGCAAGCTCGGGCAGGTAGCGGCGGATGAAACGGCCTTCGGGGTCGAACTTTTCCGACTGGGTGACCGGGTTGAAGATGCGGAAATACGGCTGCGCGTCGCAGCCGGTCGAGGCCGCCCACTGCCAGCCGCCGTTGTTGGCGGCGAGGTCGTAGTCGTTGAGCTGCGCGGCGAAGTAGCGCTCGCCCAGGCGCCAGTCGACGCCGAGGTCCTTGGTGAGGAAGGAGGCGACGATCATGCGCAGGCGGTTGTGCATCCAGCCGGTCTGGTTGAGCTGGCGCATCGCGGCGTCCACGATCGGGTAGCCGGTGCGCGCCTCGCACCAGGCGGCGAAGAGTTCGGGCGCGTCGTCCCACTTCACCGCGTCGTACTCGGGACGGAAGGCGCGCTCGACCACGCGCGGGTGGTGCCACAGGATCTGGTGGTAGAAGTCGCGCCAGATCAGCTCGGAAAGCCAGGTCTCGGCGCCCTCGCCGCCGTGTGTGCGGGCATGGGCGGCGAGCTGGCGGATCGACACGGTGCCGAAACGCAGGTGCGCCGAAAGGTAGCTCACGCCCTTGACCGCCGGGAAGTCGCGCGCGCGCTTGTAGCGGTCGATGCGCGCGGCGAAGTCCGCAAACAGCTTCCTGCCGCCGCTCATGCCGAGCGGCATCTGCAGTTCGGCCAGGTTGGTGGTTTCGAAGCCGAGGTCGGCGAGCGTCGGCAGGGTCTCGCCGGCGGGCTTCGCGGCGAGATGCGCCGCGTATTCTTCCACCGCATATGACTTGAGCTGGAAGTCATCCACGGCCTTCAGCCAGGCGTTCTTGTACGGGGTGAACACGCTGTAGGGCTTCCCGGTCTGGGTCATCACCTCGTCGCGCTCGAAGATCACCTGATCCTTGAAATCCTCGTAACCAATGCCGGCCTCCGCGAGCGCTTGCGCCACCCGGCTGTCGCGCACGATCGCGTCGGGCTCGTAGTCGCGGTTGGCGAAAACCTTGTCCGCGCCGAGCTCGAGCGCCAGGCGCGGGATCTCGTCCTCCGCGCGCCCATGGCGCACGATCAGCCCGCCGGCGGCGCCGCCCGCTGCGCGCGCCATGGCGTCGAGCGCAGCGTCGAGTTCGGTCACGCTGGCGTGGATGAATTCCACCCGGCGATCGTGGCGCGACGGCAGCGCGTCGAGGATGGAGGTATCGAAGACGAAGGCGCAATGGACGCGGTCGGCGAAGCGTAGCGCATGGTGGAGCGCCGCATGGTCGAAATTGCGCAGGTCGCGGCGGAACCAGACGAGGGCGGAGGGCATCGTTTTGTCCAGGACAAATATTCAAGATTATGACCCATCCAGCACCGTACCACCCACTCCACCGCGCACGCCCCGGTCCGCACCATCGCAAGGCGGCGGGGCCGGCTCGAAGCCGCAAGCGGGCACGCGATATCCCACGGAAAGCAAGCGCCGATGGACCAACGCTCCCGGCATCGAAACATCGCCCCCGCCCCCACGCCAAGAACCCCGACGTTCGGCGTAAAATGCCGCGCATGGAAACGCCCACGGCCAACTTCACGCACCACTTCCTGATCGCCATGCCCAACATGGCCGATCCCCACTTCACGCGCACGCTGACCTACGTTGCCGAGCACAACGACCAGGGCGCGCTCGGCATCATCGTCAACCGACCGATCGACATGAGCCTGGCAACGCTGTTCGAGCGTATCGATCTGCCACTCGAGGCCGAAGGTTTCGCCAGCCAGCCGGTGTATTTCGGCGGCCCGGTGCAAACTGATCGCGGCTTCGTGCTGCACCGCCCGATTGGCGACTGGCATTCCACGCTCAAGGTCAACGACGAGGTCGGCCTCACCAGCAGCCGCGACGTGCTGCAGGCGATCGGCGCCAGCGGCGAGCCGCGCGACGTGCTGGTGACCCTGGGTTACGCCGGCTGGGCCGCCGGCCAGCTCGAACAGGAACTGATGGACAACGCCTGGCTGACCGTGCCCGCCGACATGGCCATCATCTTCGAGCTTCCCCCCGAAGAACGCCTGGTGGCCGCCATGCAGAAGCTCGGCGTCGACTTTGCCAACCTCAGCGAGGTCGCCGGGCATGCCTGATGCGGCGCCCGCCGCCCAGACCCCTGCGGGCAGCACGGCCACCCGATCCGATCCGGCCACTTCGCCCCCCCCGGCCGCCCTGCCCGCCCGCGGCACCGTGCTCGGCTTCGACTTCGGCCTCGCGCGCATCGGCGTCGCCACCGGCGAACTCGAAACCGGCCAGGCCAGCGCACTCGCCACCGTGCACGACGAATCGAACGACGCCCGCTTCAAGGCCATCGCCGCGCTGATCGCCGAGTGGCGCCCGGTCGCGCTGGTGGTCGGCCTGCCCACCCATCTCGACGGCACCGAACACGAACTCACCGCGCGCTGCCGGCGCTTCGCCAACCAGCTCCGCGGCCGCTTCGGCGTGCCGGTGTTCACCGCGGACGAACGCCTGTCCTCGGTCGCCGCCGACGCCGATCTCGCCGCCGCCGGACGCACCGGCTGGCGCGAGCGCAAGGCGGTGCTCGACGCCGCCGCCGCCCGCATCATCCTGCAAACCTTCCTGGACACCCGACGCCATGAAAGACCTTGATGCCGAAGCCCTGTGCCGGCAGCTCGCCGAGCAGATCCGCCCTCACGTCACTCCCGCCACCGCGCTGGTCGGCATCTACACCGGCGGCCTGTGGCTGGCCGAACGCCTGCACAAGGCGCTCGGCATCGCCCAGCCGCTGGGCGCGATCGACGTCTCCTTCTACCGTGACGACTACGGCAGCAAGGGCCTGCACGCCAAGCCACAGCGCACCGAGATCCCGTTCGACGTCGACGGCGCGCATGTGATCCTGGTCGACGACGTGCTGTACACCGGTCGCACCACGCGTGCCGCGCTCAACGAATTGTTCGACTTCGGCCGCCCGGGTGTAGTCGAACTGGCGGTGCTGATCGACCGCGGCAGCCGCGAGCTGCCGATCGCGGCGCGCTACTGCGCCCACACCCTGGCCGAATCCCTGCCGCGCGCGCAGAACCTCGAACTGCAGCGCGACGAGGACGGCCACTTCACCCTCAAGCTCACCCAGGCCCAAGCGGCCGCACGCTGACACCGAGGCCCGCCCGATGCGCCACCCCCAGCTCAACAAGCACGGCGAACTGCAGCACCTGCTCACGCTAGACGGTCTGCCGCGCGACATCCTCACCGCCATCCTCGACACCGCCGCACCCTTCACCGAAGTGGCCGAGCGCGAGGTCAAGAAGCTGCCGCTGCTGCGCGGCAAGAGCGTGTTCAACCTGTTCTTCGAGAACTCCACGCGCACGCGCACCACCTTCGAGATCGCCGCCAAGCGCCTGTCGGCCGACGTGGTGAACCTCAACATCAACACCAGCTCGGCCGCCAAGGGCGAGAGCCTGCTCGACACCGTCGACAACCTGTGCGCGATGCAGGCCGACATGTTCGTCGTGCGCCACGCCGCCAGCGGCGCGCCGATGCTGATCGCCCAGCACCTGCACAACACCGGGCGCGATCACATCCGCGTGGTCAATGCCGGCGACGGTCGCCATGCGCACCCGACGCAAGGCCTGCTCGACATGTACACCATCCGCCACTTCAAGCAGGACTTCTCCAACCTGACGGTGGCGATCGTCGGCGACGTGCTGCACTCGCGCGTGGCGCGCAGCCAGATCGCCGCGCTGACCACGCTCGGCGTGCCCGAGGTGCGCGTGATCGGACCGAAGACCCTGCTGCCCACCGACGTCGAGCGCCTCGGCGTGCGCGTCTTCCACGACATGACCGCGGGCCTCAAGGGCGTGGACGTGGTGATGATGCTGCGCCTGCAGAACGAGCGCATGAACGGCGCGCTGCTGCCCACGCCACAGGAGTACTACAAGATCTGGGGCCTCACCGCCGACAAGCTGGCGCTCGCCAAGCCCGACGCCATCGTGATGCACCCCGGGCCGATGAACCGCGGCGTCGAGATCGACTCGGCGGTGGCCGACGGCGCACAGGCGGTCATCCTTCCCCAGGTCACCTTCGGCATCGCCGTGCGCATGGCGGTGATGAGCATGCTCGGCAGCCACTGAAGCCGCGGACAGCACAGGTACAAGGATTCACGCATGAACATCCTCATTTCCAATGGCCGCGTCGTCGATCCGGCCCATCGCACCGATGCGGTGCAAGACGTCTATGTCGTCGGTGGCAAGATCGTCGCCCGCGGCCAGGCCCCGGACGGCTTCACGGCCGAGCGCACGATCGACGCCCACGGGCTGGTGGTCGCCCCCGGATTCATCGACCTCGCCGCGCGCCTGCGCGAGCCTGGCTTCGAGTACCGCGCCACCCTCGAGTCCGAAATGGAGGCAGCGATGGCCGGCGGCGTCACCAGCCTGGCGATCCCGCCCGACACCGACCCCGCGCTCGACGAGCCCGGCCTGGTCGAGATGCTCACCTACCGCGCCAAGAAGCTGAACCGCGCCCACATCTACCCGGTCGGCGCGCTCACCATCGGCCTCAAGGGCGAACGCCTGTCCGAGATGGCGGAGCTGGTCGAAGCCGGCTGCGTCGCGTTCTCGCAGGCCAACGTGCCGGTGGTGGACAACACGGTACTGATGCGCGCGCTGCAGTACGCCGCCACCTTCGACTTCCGCGTCTGGCTGCAGCCGCTGGCGCCCTTCCTGTCACGCGTGGGCCACGCCCACGACGGCGAGGTGGCGACCCGGCTCGGCCTGTCGGGTATCCCGGTCGCGGCCGAGACGGTGGCGCTGTTCACCTATCTCGAACTGGCGAGGGCCACCGGCGCCCGCCTCCACATCACCCGCCTGTCGTCCGCCGCTGGCCTCGCGTTGATCGACCAGGCGCGCGCCGACGGCATGGACGTGACCTGCGACGTGTCGATCAACCATGTGCATCTGTGCGACATGGACATCGGCTACTTCGACCCCAACTGCCACCTGATCCCGCCCCTGCGCAGCCAGCGCGACCGCGAGGCGCTCGCCCGGGGCCTGGCCGAGGGCCGCATCAACGCCCTGTGCTCGGACCACACTCCGGTGGACGACGACGGCAAGCAGACGCCGTTCTCGGAATCCGAACCCGGCGCCACCGGCCTCGAGCTGCTGCTGCCGCTGACGCTGAAGTGGGCGGACAAGGCCGGACTGTCGCTGCTGGAGGGGCTGGCCCGCATCACGTCGGACGCGGCGAAGATCGTCGGCATCACCAAGGCCGGCCACCTGGCGGTGGGCGCACGCGCCGACGTGTGCGTGTTCGACCCTGCAGCGCACGTCACGATCACCCGCGAGGGCCTCAAGAGCCAGGGCAAGAACACGCCCTTCCTCGGCATGGAGCTGCCGGGAAAGGTGCGCTACACGCTGGTCGAGGGGCAGGTGATGTTCGAGGGTTGAGGGTTGAGGGTTGAGGGTTGAGGGTTGAGGGTTGAGGGTTGAGGTTCGAGGACCGGGTCCCGAGCCTCGGCTGCACGGTTTGATCCGCAAGCAAGCCCGTTTCCACGGCGCGTCGGCTCGAGCGCCGATGTGGGCTTGCCCGCGAACCCTCAGCCCCCGAACAGCAGCGGCGCAAAGCCGTTGCGCGCGCCGGCGAGCACCATCAGCACGATCTGCAGCACCAGCAGCAGCACCAGCGGCGACAGGTCGACGCTGGCGATGGTCGGCACCACGCGCCTGAACGGGCGCAGGAAGGGCGCGGCGATCGCATTGAGCAGCGGCGCGATCGGCGAATGCGGGCTCACCCACGACAGCACCGCCGAACCGAGCACGACCGCGAACAGCAGATACACCATCATGCGGATGAGCTCGATCAGGCCGACGCCGAGCAGGCCGCCGAGCACGGCCGCGGTGTTGCCGCTGAACACCGCGCCGCGCAGGCTGAGTTCGATCATCACCAGCAGCACCTGCACCACCCATGCCGGCAGCAGGCTCGCCATGTCGAGGCCGAACACGCCGGGGATGAAGCGGCGCAACGGACGCACGATCCAGTCGGTGGTGCTGACCACGAACTGGCCGAGCTGGTTGCGGAAGGAAATGCGCTGCCACTGCATGTAGAAGCGCGCCAGCAGCATCAGCGTGATGAAACCGGCGGCAGCGTTGATGACCAGCAGGAGGATGTTCGCGAGCATGGCTCAGTCCCGGCCGAGTTGTGCGCCGAGTTCGCGGCCGCGATCCTCGGCCGCCTTCACCGCGGCGACCAGCTCGTCATGCCAGCCGGACGCCGCCAGGCTGGCGAGCGCGGCCTCGGTGGTGCCGCCCTTGGAGGTGACCTTCTGGCGCAGCACGGCGGGCGAATCCTCCGAGCTTGCGGCCAGCTTCGCCGCGCCGAGCACGGTGTCGATCGCCAGCCGGCGCGCGCGCGCCTCGTCGAAACCGAGGCTGCGCCCGGCAGCCTCGAGCGCCTCGATGAAGTGGAAAACGTAGGCCGGCCCGCTGCCCGAGATCGCGGTCACCGCGTCCATCTGCGCCTCGTCGTCGGCCCACACCGTGCTGCCGACTGCGGCGAGGATGCGCTCTGCGGCCTCACGGCCGGCGGCATCGACCGAGGGGTCGGCGTACAGCCCGGTGACGCCGGCGCCGATCAGCGCCGGGGTGTTGGGCATGCAGCGCACCAGGCGGGTATGCGGCGTGCCGGGCGCGCCGAGCCAGCGCCCGAGGTCGGCCAGGCGCAGGCCGGCGGCGATGCTGATGACGAGCACACCCGCGAGCCGCCCGGCCAGCGGCGCGAGCGCGGCCTTCATCTGCTGCGGCTTCACCGCCAGCACGAGCACGTCGCAGGCGAGTGCCGCGGCATCGAAGCCCGCCACCGCACGCACGCCGAAGCGGCGCTCGAGCGCGGCACGCGCCGCGTCGCCGAGTTCGACGACCTGGATGTCCGCGGCCGCAAAGCCGCGTTCGATCATGCCGCCGATGAGGGCGGAGGCCATGTTGCCGCCGCCGAGGAATGTGATCTTCATGAATTGACCTGCAGATTGAGCCTGCCGCACGCCGCAGCGTGGGTCAGGCGGATGGAGTGGAAGCGGGCCTGATGCGCTCGCCGAAGATCGCCGTGCCGACGCGGACGATGGTGGCGCCCTCGGCGATCGCCGGCTCGATGTCGTGCGACATGCCCATCGACAGCGTGTCCAGCGCCAGGCCGGCGGCGACGAGCTCGTCGCGCAAACGGCGCAGCACGGCGAAGCGCGCGCGCAGCAGCGCGATGTCTGCGGTGGGCTCGGGGATGCACATCAGCCCACGCAGCCGCAGCCGCGGCAGGCTGGCCACGGCGTGCGCGAGCGCGCCGACCGCGTCGGGCGCCACGCCGCTCTTGCTGTCCTCGCCGCTGACATTGACCTGGATGCACACGTTGAGCGCCGGCAGGTGCACGTCGCGCTGCGCCGACAGGCGCTCGGCGATCTTGAGGCGGTCGATGCCATGCACCCAGTCGAAGGCATTGGCCACCGGGCGCGTCTTGTTACTCTGCAGCGGGCCGATGAAGTGCCATTCCAGGCCGAGATCGCGCAGCGCCTCGACCTTGTCGACACCTTCCTGCACGTAGTTTTCGCCGAACGCACGCTGCCCGGCCGCAGCTGCCTCGCGCACCGCCGCGACCGGCCAGGTCTTGCTCACCGCCAGCAGCGCCACCGCCGCTGGATCCCGCCCGGCCGCGCGCGCCGCGGCCTTGATGCGGGCCAGGACTTCACCGAGCCGCTCGCCGATTGTCGTCATATTCCGTGGCCTATTTCCTTGGGAAGCGATCGGCGAAAAGTATAGCATCGCCGCGTTGACCCCATTTTTGCCCTTGTTTTGGCCCACTCCCGGGCATCCTCGTACAGACGAAAACCATGGACATCACCGAACTGCTCGCCTTCGCGGTCAAGAACAAGGCTTCCGACCTTCACCTGTCGGCGGGCCTGCCGCCCATGATCCGCGTCCATGGCGACGTGCGCCGCATCAACCTGCCGCCGCTCGAGCACAAGGATGTGCACGCGATGGTGTACGACATCATGAACGACGCCCAGCGCAAGCAGTACGAGGAGAGCTGGGAGTGCGACTTCTCGTTCGCCGTGCCCAATCTGGCCCGCTTCCGGGTCAACGCCTTCAACCAGAACCGCGGCGCCGCAGCGGTGTTCCGCACCATTCCGTCCAAGGTGCTCACGCTCGAAGAGCTCAACTGCCCGAAGATCTTCAAGGAGATCGCCAACCAGCCGCGCGGCATCGTGCTGGTGACCGGCCCCACCGGCTCGGGCAAATCGACCACGCTGGCGGCGATGGTCGACTACGTCAATGAAAACGAATACGGCCACATCCTCACCGTCGAGGACCCGATCGAGTTCGTGCACGAAGCCAAGCGCTGCCTGATCAACCAGCGCGAGGTGCATCGCGACACCCAGTCCTTCAACAACGCGCTGCGCGCCGCGCTGCGCGAGGACCCGGACGTGGTGCTGGTGGGTGAAATGCGCGACCTCGAGACCATCCGCCTCGCGCTCACCGCAGCCGAGACCGGCCACCTCGTGTTCGGCACCCTGCACACCTCGTCGGCGGCCAAGACCATCGACCGTATCGTCGACGTCTTCCCCGCGGCCGAGAAGGACATGGTGCGCTCGATGCTGTCCGAATCGCTGCGCGCGGTGATCTCGCAGACGCTGTTGAAGACCAAGGACGGCCAGGGCCGGGTGGCGGCGCACGAGATCATGATCGGCACCCCGGCGATCCGTAACCTGATCCGCGAGAACAAGATCGCGCAGATGTACTCCTCGATCCAGACCGGCCAGAGCATGGGCATGCAGACGCTCGATCAGTGCCTTGCCGACCTCGTGCGCCGCAACGTGGTGTCGGCGACCGAGGCGCGCATGAAGGCGCAGAACAAGGACAATTTCGCGGCTTGACCGCAGGAGCACCGCACCATGGAACGCGACCAGGCCCTCAAGTTCATGCACGACCTGCTGCGGCTGATGCTGCAGAAGAACGGCTCCGACCTCTTCATCACCACCGGTTTCCCGCCCGCGATCAAGATCGACGGCAAGATCGTGCCCCAGTCCAACCAGATGCTGCAGCCGCAGCACACCGCCGAGCTGGCGCGCGCGATCATGAGCGACCGCCAGGCCGCGGAGTTCGAGGCCCACAAGGAATGCAACTTCGGCATTTCGCCGACCGGCATCGGGCGCTTCCGTGCCAACGCCTTCGTGCAGCAGGGCAAGGTCGGGCTGGTGCTGCGCACGATCCCGCAGAAGATCCCCAACTTCCAGGAACTGGGCCTGCCGTCGGTGCTGACCGAGATCGCGCTCGCCAAGCGCGGGCTGGTGATCTTCGTCGGCGGCACCGGGACCGGCAAGACGACCTCGCTGGCGTCGATGGTCGACTACCGCAACGAGAACACCTACGGCCACATCATCACGATCGAGGACCCGGTCGAGTTCGTGCACCCGCACAAGAACTGCATCGTCACCCAGCGTGAGGTGGGCATCGACACCGAATCCTGGGAAGCCGCGCTCAAGAACACCCTGCGCCAGGCCCCCGACGTGATCCTGATGGGCGAGATCCGCGACCGCGAGACCATGGACTACGCGATCGCCTTCGCCGAGACCGGCCACCTGTGCCTGGCCACGCTGCACGCCAACAGCGCCAACCAGGCGATCGACCGCGTGATCAACTTCTTCCCGGAAGAGCGCCGCGCGCAGTTGCTGATGGACCTGTCGCTGAACCTGCGTGCGATGGTGTCGCAGCGCCTGCTGCCGCTGAAGGACCGCAAGGGCCGCGTGCCCGCGGTCGAGGTGATGCTCAACTCGCCGCTGATCGCCGACCTGATCTTCAAGGGCAACGTGCCCGAGATCAAGGAGATCATGAAGCGCTCGCGCGAGCTGGGCATGCAGACCTTCGACCAGTCGCTGTTCCAGCTCTACGAGGACGAGCTGATCACCTACGAGGATGCGCTGCGCAACGCGGACTCGATCAACGACCTGCGCCTGCAGATCAAGCTCCACAGCCGCCACGGCGAGGTGGACAGCAGCGGCGGGCTGAAGAACCTCGGCATCCTGTAGGCGGCGCTCAGTCCGCCGGGCGCGGCGGACGGTCGCGGTTGCTGCCCGCCACCATGCGGTACTCGTACAGCCGGCACTCGAGCGCGCCGTTGAACAAGGGCGTGCGCCGGGTCGCCTTCAGCCCCATCAACTTGGGGAGCGCCGTGTCGGCGGTGAAGAAGTAGCAGCGCCAGCCGCCCCAGCGCTGCTTGAGCGCATCGCCCAGTTGCGGATAGAAGGCCGCCAGCTCCTCGGCCTCGCCGATGCGCACGCCGTAGGGCGGATTGGCCACCATCACCCCTTCTGCTGCCGGCGGCGTGCGCTCGAGCACGTCGGCGCGGTCGAGCCGGACACAATCGCCGAGGCCCGCGGCCTCCAGGTTCACGCGGCTGCGCCGCACCCACTCGCCGACGATGTCCGAACCGAAGATCTGCAGCACGCGCGCCGACTTGCGGCGCTGCTCGGCCGCCCGCCGCAAGCTCGCCCAGGCGCCACGGTCATGGATGCGCAGGCGCTCGAAGCCGAAGCTGCGCCCCAGCCCGGGCGCGATGTCGAGCGCCATCTGCGCGGCCTCGACGAGGAAGGTGCCGCTGCCGCACATCGGGTCGAGCAGCGCCTCGCCCGGCTGCCAGCCGGTCAGGCGCAGGATGCCGGCGGCGAGATTCTCCTTCACCGGGGCCTCGACCGCGGCCGGCTTGTAGCCGCGCTTGTAGAGCGGCTCGCCCGAGGTGTCGATGTACAGGGTCGCGGTGTCCGCGGTCAGGAACAGGTGGATGCGCACCGCCGGGTTGGCGGTGTCGACGTTCGGCCGCCGCCCGACCACGGTGCGAAAGTGGTCGCACACCGCGTCCTTGACCCGCAGGGTGATGAACTCCAGGCTCTGCAGCGGCGATTTCTGCGCGGTGACGTAGATGCGGATGGTGTCGTCGGCGGTGAACCACTTGGCCCAGGTCACGCTGTACGCCAGCTTGTAGATGTCGACCTCGGCGCGATAGCGCCCCTGCGCGACCCGCCACATCACGCGGGTAGCGAGCCGGCTCTCGAGGTTGGCGCGCTGGCACGCCGCCCAGTCGCCCTGCCAGCCCACGCCGCCATGCACCGCCTGCGCGCCGCGCGCACCGAGCGCGGTAAGTTCATCCACGAGCAGGTTTTCCAGTCCGCGCGGACAGGGAGAAAAGAACACTTCGGCCATCGAGGGCTCCGGGCACAGGACAAGGCCGCATTGTAACGCCCGCCCGCGCTCCCGCCGCAGCGCGCGCAGGCCGCCGCGCGCCATGGGTGGGCGTGTGGCGGAGCGCTGGCGAGCCATTCTCGACCACCCAGTTCGGGTATCATCAGTCGCCATCCGGCGTGCATTTATGCACGATTCGCCACCCGCCTGCGGGGTATGATCTGCCGACATTCCCATGCGGCCCCCCAGCGCAATCCAGCAGTCGATCTGCACTTACGAGGCTCATTCATGCTCGCCCAGACTTCCAAGGGCCCGCGGCTGGCACCACGCGCGACCAGACGCCTGCTCGTGGGCATCG
>JAANMY010001353.1_pt1 | contig 28242 bp, 30 predicted proteins | sample 7279691 | NCBI WGS metagenome assembly JAANMY01 (sample SAMN14094543, study PRJNA606508) | bioreactor metagenome | isolation source: A lab-scale SPAN reactor treating ammonium-rich wastewater day 388 | place: Ireland: Galway | collected 2018-02-07
CATGGTCTACATGGAGAAGTTCCTGGAGAACCCGCGCCACGTGGAGATCCAGGTGCTGGCCGACGGCCAGGGCAACGCCATCCACCTGGGCGAGCGCGACTGCTCGATGCAGCGCCGCCACCAGAAGGTGGTGGAGGAAGCGCCCGCGCCCGGCATCACCGACGAACAGCGCGCCGAGATCGGCAAGGTCTGCGTGGAAGCCTGCCTCCGCATCGGCTACCGCGGCGCCGGCACCTTCGAGTTCCTCTACGAGAACGGCCGCTTCTACTTCATCGAAATGAACACCCGCATCCAGGTGGAGCACCCGGTGACGGAGATGGTCACCGGCATCGACCTGGTGCGCGAACAGCTGCTGATCGCCGCCGGCCGCAAGCTCTCGATCAAGCAGAGCGACGTGGTGCTGACCGGCCACGCCATCGAGTGCCGCATCAACGCGGAAGACCCCGAGACGTTCATGCCCTCGCCCGGCCTGGTGACGCACTTCCACTCCGCCGGCGGGCCCGGCGTGCGCGTGGACTCGCACGTTTACGAGGGCTACCGCGTGCCGCCGAACTACGACTCGATGATCGGCAAGCTGATCGTCCACGGCGCCACCCGCGACCAGGCGATCTGCCGGATGCGCGTGGCGCTGTCGGAGATGGTGGTGGACGGCATCAAGACCAACATCCCGCTGCAGCAGCGCATCCTGGCCGACAGCGGCTTCAGCGCCGGCGGGCAGAACATCCACTACCTCGAAAAGCGCCTTGCCGAGAGCAGGGAGCGTTCGTTGAAGTTGGCCTGATGCCCTGGCTCCAACTCACCCTGCCGGTCTCGCAGGCGGAACATCCGCGTTACGAGGCGGTGCTGGAAGATGCCGGCGCGCTGTCGGTGACGCTGGCCGATGCCGATGCCGAGACGCCGGACGAAACCGCGATCTTCGAGCCGGGCGTCGGCGAGACGCCGCTGTGGCGGCAGATGGTGCTGACCGCGCTGTTCGATGGCGACACCGACCGCGAATGGCTGCTGTCGGAGCTGCACTCGCTCGACGGCGCGCTGGACTGGTCGCAGGTGGCGCTGGAAACGGTCGAGGACCAGGACTGGGAACGTGCCTGGCTGGACCAGTTCCAGCCGATGCGCTTCGGCGCGCGCACTTTCATCGTGCCGTGGAACCACGACCTGCCGGTGGAAGCGCTGGTGGAGGATGCGGCGGTGGTGCGGCTCGATCCCGGCCTCGCGTTCGGCTCGGGCACGCATCCGACCACGGCGCTCTGCCTGGAATGGCTGGACACGCTGGCCAACCAAGGCGTGCTGCGCGATGCGGACGTCCTCGACTTCGGCTGCGGCAGCGGCATCCTGGCGCTGGCGGCATTGAAGCTGGGGGCACGCCACGCAGTCGGCATCGACAACGACCCGCAGGCCGTCATCGCCACAACCGACAACGCCGAGCGCAACGGCCTGGCCGATCGCATCTACGTGCACCTGCCCGCCGACGCGCCGGCCCGCACCTACCCGGTGGTGGTCGCCAACATCCTCGCCTCCGCGCTCGACGCGCTGGCCGAGACGATCAGCGCGCAGGTCGCGCCGGACGGCTGGCTGGCGATGTCCGGCATCCTGCACGGGCAGGAGGACGAACTGCTGCTGCGCTACGCGCCGTGGTTCGACCGGCTCGAAGTCGCGCGGCAGGACGATTGGGTGCGGATCAGCGGCCGCCGCCGCGGTTAAGCTCCGCCCATGGCCGACGACACCGCTGCATCGCCCCCCGACGCCCCGAGCTTCGCCGCCACGCGCGGCACGCGGCCACGCGCCGGCAAGTGGACCTGGCTGGCCTGCGGCGTGCTGCTGGTGACATTGGCGACGATGCTGCTGGTCGCCGGCCGCGCCTCGCTCGCCGCCGATGCACGCACCCGGCCGCTGGCCGAAAGCGCCTGCGCACTGCTCGGCTGCAGCCTGCCGCCATGGGAGGACATGGCCGCCTTCCGCATGCTCGAACACGATGTGCATGCCGACGCGTCGGTGCCCGGCGCGCTGCGCGTGCAGGCCGGCTTCCGCAACGACGCGCCGTGGCCGCAGGCCTGGCCGGACCTGGTGCTGACCCTGTCCGATGCCAACGGCCAGCCGCTCGCGCGTCGTGCATTGGCGCCATCGGACTATCTGGATGCCCAGCATCCGGCACTGATCGGTGCCGGCCAGACCGCCAGCGTGCAGTTCGCCGTGCGCGAACCCGACCGCGCCGCCGTCGCGTTCCACTTCGCGTTCCGGCCGCACCGCGCACCCGCGCGCTGACCGGCCCATTCAGCGCAACCGCCCGCGACGCGCGCTAGACTGCGCGCCCGCCTGCGATCCCGATGCCGGCGGCTCAAGGGGAAGTGAGCCAACCGTGCCGAACCGAACAACCTCAATGCACACGCCGCTGCGTGAGCATGTCTCGCAATCCATCCGCCGCTACCTGGGCGATCTCGATGGCTGCGGCGTCAACAACCTGCACGAGGTGGTGCTGCGCGAAGTCGAAGTCCCGCTGTTCGTCGAGGTGCTCAACCACTGCGAAGGCAACCAGAGCCGCGCCGCCGACCTGCTCGGCATCCACCGCGCCACGCTGCGCCGCAAGCTGCGCGAATACGGCATCGACTGAGCGGCCGGCCCGGGCCGGGGCCCTATAATTCGCAGTTTCCACCGCACCCGGCCGCCATGTCCCTGCAACCCGTCTTCGGCGACACCCGCCGCATCCGCCGCGCGCTCCTTTCCGTTTCCGACAAGACCGGCCTGGTCGAACTGGCGCAGGCGCTGGCCGCGCAGGGCGTCGCGCTGGTGTCCACCGGCGGCACCGCCAAGGCGCTGCGCGAGGCCGGGCTGGACGTGCAGGACGTCAGCGACCTGACCGGCTTCCCCGAAATGATGGACGGCCGGGTCAAGACGCTGCATCCCAAGGTCCACGGCGGCCTGCTGGGCCGCGCCGGCATCGACGACGACATCATGGCCGAGCACCACATCGCGCCGATCGACCTGCTGGTGCTGAACCTGTATCCGTTCGAGGCGGTGTCCCGCAAACCGGGCGTGACCTTCGACGAACTGATCGAGAACATCGACATCGGCGGTCCGGCGATGCTGCGCTCGGCGGCGAAGAACTTCGCCCGCGTCGCGGTCGCCACCGATCCCGCGCAGTACGCGGCGATCATCGACGAGATGAAGGCGAACGATGGCGCGCTCGCCGGCCGCACGCGCTGGCAGCTGTCGGTCGCCGCGTTCAACAACGTCGCCCAGTACGACGCCCGCATCAGCGACCTGCTGTCCTCGCTCGGCGACGGCGGCGAAGTGACCCGTTTCCCGAGCCAGACCAACGGCAACTTCATCAAGGTCATGGACCTGCGCTACGGCGAGAACCCGCACCAGCAGGCCGCGTTCTACCGCGACCTGCAGCCGGCGCCGGGCTCGCTGGCCACCTTCACCCAGCTGCAGGGCAAGGAACTCAGCTTCAACAACCTGGCCGATGCCGATGCCGCATGGGAATGCGTGCGCCAGTTCGACGCGCCGGCCTGCGTGATCGTCAAGCACGCCAATCCGTGCGGCGTGGCCGTCGGCGTGGCGCCGGGCGATGCCTACGAACTCGCCTACGCCACCGATCCGACGTCGGCGTTCGGCGGCATCATCGCCTTCAACACCCGGCTGGATGGCGCGACCGCGAAGGCGATCCTCGACCGCCAGTTCGTCGAGGTGCTGATCGCCCCGGACTACGACGACGCCGCGCTCGACTACGCGACGAAGAAGGCCAACGTGCGCGTGCTGCGCATCCCGATGGCCGCGCGCAGCCCCGGCTTCATCGACGTCAAGCGCGTCGGCTCGGGCCTGCTGATGCAGAGCGCGGACGATCACGAAATCCGCCGCGAAGACCTGAAGGTGGTGACCAAGCTCGCCCCCACCGACAAGCAGATGGACGACCTGATGTTTGCCTGGCGCGTGGCCAAGTACGTCAAGTCCAACGCCATCGTCTACGCCAAGGACGGCCGCACCATCGGCGTCGGTGCCGGGCAGATGTCGCGCGTGGTCAGCGCGAAGATCGCCGGCCTCAAGGCCGAGGAAGCCGGCCTGTCGGTGCCGGGCTCGGTGATGGCCAGCGACGCCTTCTTCCCGTTCCGCGACGGCATCGATGCCGCGGCGGCCGCGGGCATCAGCGCGGTGATCCAGCCGGGCGGTTCGATGCGCGACAGCGAAGTCATCGCCGCCGCCGACGAACACGGCCTGGCGATGGTGTTCACCGGCATCCGCCACTTCAGGCACTGAGGCGCGCATGAAGATCCTCGTCATCGGTTCCGGCGGCCGCGAACACGCCCTGGCCTGGAAGCTGGCGCGCTCCACGCGCGTCGATGAAGTGGTCGTCGCGCCCGGCAACGCCGGCACCGCGCGCGAGCCGGGCTGCCGCAACGTCGCGGTCAACGCCACCGACATCGACGGCCTGCTCAACCTCGTGCGCGAGGAAGGCATCGCACTCACCGTGGTCGGCCCGGAAGCACCACTGGTCGCGGGCGTGGTCGACCGTTTCCGCGCCGAAGGCCTGAAGATCTTCGGCCCCACCGCCGCCGCCGCGCAGCTGGAAGGCAGCAAGGCGTTCGCGAAGGATTTCCTTGCCCGCCACGGCATCCCAACGGCGCATTACGCCGTGCATACCGATGTCGAAGCGGCGCTGGCCGACGTGCGTGCGAAGGGCGCGCCCATCGTCATCAAGGCCGATGGCCTGGCCGCCGGCAAGGGCGTCATCGTGGCGATGACGCTTGCGGAAGCCGAAGCCGCGGTGCGCGACATGCTGGCCGGCAACGCCTTCGGCAGCGCCGGCAGCCGCGTGGTGGTGGAGGAATTCCTCGACGGCGAGGAAGCCAGCTTCATCTCGATGGTCGATGGCCGCACCGCGTTGCCGATGGCGACCTCGCAGGACCACAAGCGCGTCGGCGATGGCGACACCGGCCCCAATACCGGCGGCATGGGCGCGTACTCGCCGGCCCCGGTGGTGACGCCCGAGGTGCACGCGCGCGTCATGCGCGAGATCGTCAACCCGACCGTCGAGGGCATGATCGCCGACGGCGTGCCGTTCACCGGCTTCCTCTACGCCGGCCTGATGATCGATGCCAGCGGCGCGCCGAAGGTGATCGAATTCAACGTGCGCTTCGGCGATCCTGAAACACAACCGGTGATGCTGCGCCTCGACAGCGACCTGGTCGATCTGGTCGAAGCCGCGATCGACGGGCGCCTCGACCAGACGCGTGCGCTGTGGAACCCGCAGAGCGCGCTCGGCGTGGTGATGGCGGCGCAGCACTATCCCGACACGCCGCGCACCGGCGACGTCATCCACGGCCTCGATGCGGCGCTGCCTTCCGACAGCAAGGTCTTCCACGCCGGCACCGGCTTCGACGGCCAGGGCAACGTGGTCACCAGCGGTGGCCGCGTGCTCTGCGCCTGCGCGCTCGGCAACACCGTCGCCGATGCACAGCGCGTCGCCTACGCGGTGGTGGACGGCATCCACTGGGAAGGCGAGTTCCACCGAAGTGATATCGGTTGGCGGGCGTTGGGGCGCTGAGCAGGGAACTGGATCTGCAACTGAAACGGACTTACCGTTTCAGAACGCCTGCCTGATTGAGTTGGGTTGACAGTTGTACACCCTGAGCTTGCGTGCCGCTTTCGATCTCACCCGACACGACCCCAGGCAACAACGGAGTGGCCAGCGCGTCGCTTATCGAGATGCGAACGCGGTTGGCCGCAGGATCCGAAGACACGAACGGTCCCACGCGCAGCAGGAAGACGAAATCACCTTCTCTGCACGTGTCTCTTTCCTGGCCCAACACCATCCTGAAGTCATCGTGCGCGGCAAAACCATGGCGCTTCGCTTCAAGGAATGCAGCCGTGCTCACTCGCGCGCTGGCCTCATCCCATGCCTTGCCTAATCGGTGATCGAGCACTTTCACGCACGCATCCATTTTTTCTTTCAAGGACAGCCCGGTAGCGGGGAGGCCTGCCGCAGGAAGTGATGCAGGCCTGATCGAATGCCGGGCCGGCAAGAAATGATCAAGGCCAAGCGCTCCCAGCGTGTGCTCATCCGCGACGCCCTGGTTACCCATCCCCTTGCGCGCTTGGAAGGCCCTCAATGCCTGTGCGGTCTCAGTTGCAAATACCCCGTCGGTCGGAATGCGCTTCCCGGAGGCACTGGTGAGGCCAAGCTCACGAAGCCTCACTTGAAGCTGCTGCACCTCGTAACCCCGATCACCCGGCCCGATCACGCCATCCGCAAATGTCTTGTTTCCAGGCATAGGGCGATATTCGACGCCTTCACGCTCGAGGCGCGCAACGATGGAAGGCAATCTCTTTTCCCAATCCAACGCATAACCCGCGATCAATGCGGCCTTGTCGACCCCATTGACGGTGCGCCGCGCATTGACGTAGTCGGATTGTTGCCCGCCCACATAGCTGTGAAGCGATTTCCCCGTGAACAAGCCCCGCATCATGCCGACCACCAGGGACTGTGCGCCTATTCGTGGGTCGGTGGCGACCAAGTCGGGATTGGCAACCACACGCCCGCCCAGTTCCAACGCGCGATCCATGGCGGCATAGCGATGGTCATGCGTCACCTGCACGTAGCCACGGCCGAAATAGTTCCGTCCACCGCCATAGCCGCGGGCCATGGCTTGGCGGGCGCCCCCGTATTCGCGCGCAGTCCTGAACTGATCGCTCTCATGCTGTGCGGACGCAAGCATGTAAGCGATCTGCCGGTGGTCGGAAATTCCATACTCGAGCGCCGTCCGGACAATCAGGTCAACGCTTTGCTGCGGCGTCAAACCATATGCACCCATGGGCCGCGGTTGTTGGGATCCTGATGATGGCTTGGCACCCATGACCCGCCTCCTTGCGGTGCTCCGGGCTCACTGGCTTTGCGAACGGCTATTCCTGAGCCGCGACTCGTCCCACCAGAACAGGACGGCGACCCTTCACCGCATAGACATCCTCCCAATGCTCGCAACAACCGCTTTTGCGGGGCACGTGGATCTTTCCAGCCGAGGCGCTGAACATGCCCAGACTGCCTTCGGTCAGCTGGGAGAAGTCCGGGCTGTAGACAAAGCCATGCCCTCCATGCTCCTGGAGGTAAACGCTGTAGGAAGGCGATCCATAACCACCGGCATTGCCTGTCCGCAGGGCGAAATCTTCAAGACCATCGCAATTCATGTCCCCCGCGATGAGGGTGGTTCCGGACGCGCGATAAGTGTCATCCAGCGCGCCGCGGTAGAGCATCGACTCGGGATTGAGTTGAAGTGTCGGCACTTCGAACGTGAAGGCCTTCGCCCGCCCGACGCCCCTCACGGTGATTTTTGCGCCATCCGCGCAGTCAACGAAAGCCGGTGTCAGTGCCGCGCACTGGTCGGCCCGGATTGAAATCATCAACCCCTCCGATGCGCTCTCATACCGGTCCTCTGAAACACGGATCAGCCGGGCCGCCCGGATTGCAATGCCTCCGGCATCAGAAGCTTCAGACTGGAGAGATGCTTTGGATGCCGTTCCATCACTCAAGGTCGGGGCTGTGAGGATCTGAGCCTGCTCAACGGCGGCGGGCCGACACCCGGAGCCGACCAGCAGCCCAACCACGATCAATGCGACGCTTTTCATGTGGATGACTTCCTGGCTTGCGCGAGGCCGCGCGCTTCCTTGTCTGGAGGATGTTGAAACAAGTCCGCCCAGGTCAATAGGAAAAGGTTTGACGCTATCCTCCGCCCAACCCCGGGGGACCCATGGCCCACACCCAGTTCGAGCTGCTCCGCCAGCGCCGCTTCCTGCCGTTCTTCATCGTGCAGTGCCTGGGCGCCTTCAACGACAACGTGTATCGGCAGGCGATCATCGGCCTGCTGTTCTGGCTGGGCGTGTCCGCCGACGAGCGCACGCTCTACACCAATCTGGCGCCTGCGATCTTCATCCTCCCGTACTTCCTGTTTTCCGCGCATGCCGGGCAGATCGCGGAGAAGCTGGAGAAGTCGCGGCTGATCCGCATCACCACCACGATGGAGATCGCGATCATGTCGCTGGCCGCGGCCGGCTTCGCGATGAAGTCGATGCCGCTGCTGCTCGTCGCGCTGTTCGCCACCGGCGTGCAGTCGACGTTGTTCGGGCCGGTCAAGTATTCGATCCTTCCGGGCGTGCTGCACAAGAGCGAACTCACCGGCGGCAACGGCCTGGTGGAGATGGGCACCTCGGTCTCGATCCTCGCCGGCATGATCGTCGGCGGTCTGGTGTTCGCGCTGGCGGGCGCACAGGGTCCTTACGCGGCGGGCGCGTTGCTGGTGGTGCTGGCGGTGCTGGGCAACCTCGCCAGCCGTTTCATTCCGCCGGTGGCCGCCGGCGATCCGGATCTGCGCATCGGCTGGAACCCGCTCACCGAGTCGCTGGCCGCGCTTCGCCTCGCCCGCAAGCAGCTCGCGGTGCGCAACGCCATCCTCGGCGTGTCGTGGTTCTGGTTCATCGGCACCCTGCTCACCGCGCAGCTGCCCACGTATGCGGAGGTGAACCTCGGCGGTCGGCAGGAGCTCTACATTTTCGCGCTGGCGTTGTTCTCCATCGGCACCGGCGTCGGTTCGATGCTCTGCGAGAAGCTGTCCGGCCGCCGTGTCGAACTGGGCCTGGTGCCGCTCGGCGCGCTCGGCATCAGCGTGTTCCTGTTCGATCTGTACCGCGCCCGCAGCGGCGAGGCGATGATGGCCGGCGTGTCCATCGCCGAGTTCGTGCGCATGCCGGGTACCTGGCGGATCATGCTCGACCTGGTCGGCGTGGGCCTGTTCGCCGGCTTCTACGTGGTGCCGTTGTTCGCGCTGATCCAGAGCCGCTCGCCGTCGAGCGAGATGTCGCGCGTGATCGCCGGCATGAACATCCAGAACGCCATTTTCATCGTGCTCGCGGCGGGCATCGGCATCGCCGTGCAGCGCTTGCTGGGCTGGACCATCCCGCAGGTCTTCCTGGCGCTCGCGATCGCCAACCTGGTGGTCACCGCGTGGATCTTCACCATCGTGCCCGAGTTCGCCATGCGCTTCATCGCATGGCTGATGACTTCCCTGCTCTATCGCGTGCGCACCCGCGGCGTCGAGGCGCACGTCCCGGAGGAAGGCGCGGCGCTGATCGTCTGCAACCACGTCAGCTACATGGATGCGTTGATCCTCTCGGGCGCGATCAAGCGACCGGTGCGCTTCGTCATGTACTACAGGATCTTCAACATCCCGGTGATGTCGTGGATGTTCCGCACCGCGAAGGCCATCCCCATCGCCGGCGCGCGCGAGGACCCGGCGCTGATGCAGCGCGCGTTCGACGAGATCGACGCCGCGCTGGCCGAAGGCGAGCTGGTGTGCATCTTTCCCGAAGGCGCGTTGACCAAGGACGGCGACATCGCACGCTTCAAGTCCGGCGTGGAGAAGATCCTCGAGCGCCGCCCGGTGCCGGTGGTGCCGATGGCCCTGCGCGGGATGTGGACCAGCATGTGGTCGAAGCGCGACTCGCGGCTCGGCCGGATGCGGGTGCCGCGGCGCTTCCGCGCCCATGTCGAGGTGGTGGCCGACGCCGCCATCGACGGCCGCGTCGCCACCGCGGCCCTGCTGGAAGAGAAGGTGCGTGGGCTGCGCGGGGACGCCGCCTGACGTCAATCGCGCTTGCTATGATCCTGACGCTTTTTGCACCACTTTCAACCACCGGGGAGATTCATGGCCAACACGCACAACATTCCCAACCATCTGGTCTGGGCCATCCTTTCGACGCTGTTCTGCTGCCTGCCGTTCGGCATCGTGTCCATCGTCTACGCCAGCAAGGTCGATGGCCTGGCCATGGCCGGCGACATCGCCGGTGCGCAGGCTGCCTCCGACGACGCCAAGAAGTGGGCGATGATCGCCGCCGGCGTGTCGATCGGCCTGATCGTGCTCTACATCCTGCTGGTCGTCGTGATGGGGATCGGCGCCGGCATGAGCGGCCAGATGTGACCGCGATGCGGCCGGCTCCGGGTTCCCGGGCCGGCCGCATCTCTTGAACATCCCCATGAACCATATCCCCGGCACCCCCGTTCCCAACCATCTGGTTTGGGCGATCCTGGCCACCGTGTTCTGCTGCCTGCCCTTCGGCATCGTGTCGATCGTCTATGCCAGCCAGGTCGATGGCCTGCGCATGTCGGGCAACAGGCTCGGCGCGATGGATGCATCGGAGAAGGCACGCAACTGGGCGCTGGCCGCCACGTTCTCGCCGCTGGTCGGCCTGCTGCTGTGGGTGCTGTTCTTCGGCGGCCTGTCGATGCTCGGCATCGTCCTGTGAGCGCCCTGCCCGCATTGCCGCCCCGCTGGCGCCGCGCGCTGCCCACCGCCCTGCTCGGCGTCGGCGCGGTCGCTGCGGGCGCGGTGTTGCTGCGCTTCGATCCGAACGCCGCCGGCAACCCGCTGCCGGCCTGCCCGTTCCACGCCGTGACCGGGCTGTACTGCCCCGGCTGCGGCAGCACCCGCGCCCTGCACGCCCTGGTCCATGGCGATGTCGCCACGGCGCTGACCATGAATCCGCTGCTGGTGATCAGCCTGCCCCTGCTCGCCTGGATGGCGCTGGATGCCGCCGGCCTGCGCCTGCCTGGTGCCGGCCGCATGCGCGCGTCCATCGGCAACCCGAAAGTCTGGCTGGTGGCGCTGTGCGCCTATTGGCTCGCCCGCAACCTGCCGTGGCCGCCGTTCAACTGGCTGGCGCCGGGCGGTTTTCCCGGCCTCTGAGGCTCAGGCGCGCTCGCCTTCGGCCCAGCGCTCGATCAACCAGCGCGAGATCGACAGCGGCGGCGACACCCGCAGCGGCGCGTCCTCGCGGTCTTCGCGCAGCGCGGCGCGCACGTCCTCGCGGCTGAACCAGCGCGCGTCCTCCAGTTCGTCCTGCGCGGTCTGCGGCGCGTCGGGTTCGGCCTCGGCCACGAAGCCGAGCATCAACGAGCCGGGGAAGGGCCACGGCTGCGAGGCGAGATAGCGCGCACGGCGCACGCGCACGCGGCTTTCCTCCCAGACCTCGCGGGCGATGGCGGCTTCGAGCGATTCGCCCGGCTCCACGAAGCCGGCCAGGGTCGAGTACCGTCGCGCCGGCCAGGATGCCTGCCGGCCCAGCAGCAGCCGTTCGCCATCGCTGACGGCGACGATCACCGCCGGGTCGGTGCGCGGGTATTCGACGCGGCCACATCCCCCGCAATCGCCCTGCCAGCCGCCGCGCGAGAACGCCAGCGCCGTGCCGCAGTTCGGGCAGAAGCGGTGGCCGGCGCGCCAGTGCAGAACCGCGCGCGCCTGTGCGAACAGGGTGGATTCGAAGGCCGGCAGGCGCATCGCCGCGCCGCGCAGGTCGATGCGGGATGTGGCTTCGGGGAAGGCTTCGGCCTGCTGGCGGGCGAACCACGCGCGGCCTTCGCGCAGGCCGAGGAAGACCGCATCGGCCGTGGCACCGGCTTCGACCTGCAACTGGTCATCGGCCGTCAAACACGCATCGCCGCGCGCATCCAGCAACAGGCAGGCGGCGTCGCCACGCAGGGCGTCCAACGCAGCGGCATCGCCCCGCAATTCGTCGGCGCGGTCCAGCGGATCGGCGACGAAGGCGAAGCCGGGGGTCATCGCCGGCTCAGACGGTGAACGAGGAGCCGCAGCCGCAGGTGGTCTTGGCGTTGGGGTTGCGGATGGAGAACTGTGCGCCGGCCAGGGTCTCGGTGTAGTCGACCACGGCGCCCATCAGGTACTGCAGGCTGAGCGGGTCGACCAGCAGGGTCACGCCATCGGTGACCACGGCCAGGTCGTCGTCGGACTGGTTCTCGTCGAACTCGAAGCCGTACTGGAAGCCCGAGCAGCCGCCGCCCTGGATGTAGACGCGCAGTTTCAGCTCGGCATTGCCTTCCTCGCTGATCAGCTCGCGCACCTTGGCGGCCGCGGAGGTGCTGAAGGCCAGCGGGGCGTCCAGCTGCTGGTAGCCCGGCGCGGCGGTGTCGTTCTGCGTTTCCATGCCCACAAGGATGGGGGCGCGCGGCGTGCGCATCAAGCGCCGGCGATGTCCTTCCAGTTGAAGGCGGCCTCCACCGGCTTGCCCTGCGCGGGCCGCAGCTCGACGATCAGCCGGGTCGGCACGAAGCCCGCCGGCAGCGCGAACTCGCCTTCCACCCGCTGCAGGTAACGCAACTGGTAGTCGATGCCGGGGGCGTCGGCGGCCTGACGCAATGCCGCCCAGTCCAGCCGTTCGAGTTTCCCGGCGCGGCTGCCTTCCACCGCCACCCGCGCCTGGCCGCGGCTCTCGCCCGCCTGTTCGCGGCCCTGGGTCAGGGTCAGCTCGAAACGCCAGACATTGGCCGCCTGCGGCTGCACGTGGGCGGCATGCACGCTCAGGCCGCGGCGCTGCACGTCCGGGCTGACGAAACGCTCGTAGAAGTCCAGGTCGGCGCGCAACGCGGCGATCTGCTGGTCACGCTCGGTCAGGGTCTCCTGCAGTTCCAGCATGGCCTGCCGGCTGATCTGGTCGGACTGGCGCAGGGTGGCGACCTGCTGCTGCAGCGCCGCCTCGGCGCCGGCGGTCGCCGCCGCGCTGCGGGTCGCCTGCAGCTGGTTGCGGTAGCCGTGCGCGCTCAGCCAGCCCCAGCCGGCCAGCGCCAAGGCCAGCACCGCCAGCCCCCAGGGGAGCCATGCACGGGCCGGGCCGCCCCTCTTCCGGTTCGTCGCGTTCATCCCGCCCTGATACCGCTTAAGCCCACGTCAAGCAACACCACTGCATATACTCGGCCCGTGCGGCCCGTGGCGGCCGCCTGCGGGGGAAACCACCATGTCCTTGCTTGCCCTGATCGACCTGCCGTCCATTTCGATGCCGGAGATGTCGCAGGCCCACCTGTTCGCGATCGGCGTGGTGCTGGCCTGGCTGGCCGGCATCCGCGTCTACCTGACCGTGTTCGGCGTCGGCATCGCCGGCGCGATGGGCTGGATCGACCTGCCCCAGGCCCTGCAGGCCACGGAGTCGCCGTGGGTGCTCGGGGTGTCCGGCGCACTGGCACTGGCGGAGTTCTTCGCCGACAAGATTCCGGGCGTGGACAGCGGCTGGGACCTGCTGCACACCCTGCTGCGCGTGCCGGCCGGCGCTTTTCTGGCCGCCGCGGCAATGTCGCCCGACGGCAGCCTGGGCCCGGGCGTGCTGGCCACCGGCGCCGGCGTGGCGCTGACCAGCCACTTCCTCAAGTCCAGCTCGCGCGCGGTGCTCAACACCTCGCCGGAACCGGTCACCAACTGGACGGCCTCGGTCGGCGAGGACGTGATGACCGTCGGCGGCCTGGCGCTGGCGTTCTCGCACCCGTGGATCGCGCTGGTGATCGTGGTCACCGCGACCGTGCTGTTCGCCGCCTTCGTCTGGTGGGTGTGGCGGAAGGTGAGGCGGGGCGCGCGCCGCCTGCTCTCGCCCGAGCCCGACGCCAACGATCCCGGCACCGGGCTGACGCCGCCGCGCTGAGGCGTTCCGGCGCCGTGTCCAGCGGGCGAAACGGCTTCACCCCCCGCGCGATCAGCCGCCTTCGGTCGGGGTTCGGCCGCCGCTGCCGCGCTGGCCACCCGGCGGGCGGCGGCGCGGGCGCTTGGCGCTGAAGTTGCGGACCTCGCGGCAGGGCGGCGGCACCGCCTGCGGCCCGGCGATGCCACGGGCCAGCGGCGCCAGGTGTTGCAGCGCGCGCGAGTAGACGCCGCGCTTGAACATCACCACGTTCTGCACCGGGTACCAGAAATCCACCCAGCGCCAGTGGTCGAACTCGGGGTGGTCGGTCAGGTCCAGGCGGACGTCGGCCTCCTCGCCCTTGAGGTGCAGCAGGAACCACACCTGCTTCTGCCCGATGCAGACCAGCCGGTCGCGGTGGCGGATGGCGCGCGGCGGCAGCCGGTAGCGCAGCCAGCCCGGCGTGGCGCCCAGCACCTCGACATGTTCGGGCAACAGGCCGGTTTCTTCGCGCAACTCGCGATACATGGCCTCCAACGGCGTCTCGTCGGAATTCATGCCGCCCTGCGGGAACTGCCAGCCGTCCCGACGTACCCGGCGTGCCCAGAACACCCGGCCATCCGGGTGCATCAGCACGATGCCCACGTTGGGGCGATAACCGTCCGGATCGATCACGACTCGGACTCCTGAATGATTTGGGGATGAACCCCGCTGTCCCGACTGTGCCATGCGCCGCCGGAGGGGACAAGTCGAGAGCGGGCGGCGGGCGGGCCGGCGTTGACGGCGGGCGGCGTGGCGTGCAGAATTGCCGGCTCGCCGCGCCCTGCGCGGTCGACGGCTATGTAGCTCAGCCGGTTAGAGCACGTCACTCATAATGACGGGGTCGGTGGTTCGAGTCCACCCATAGCCACCATCGCATCGATGCATGAAACCCCGCCCGCGCGGGGTTTTTTGTGGCCAGATAGCGCCACGCGTCGCCCGCACGCCCACCGGAGCCGCCTCCCCATGGACATCTTCAAGGTCTTCACCCTGGAAGCCGCGCACCGGCTGCCGAACGTGCCCGAAGGCCACAAATGCGCGCGCCTGCACGGGCATTCCTTCCGGGTCGAACTGCATGTCAGCGGCCCGCTGGACCCGCGGATGGGCTGGGTGATGGATTTCGCCGACGTGAAGCGCGCCTTCCAGCCGCTCTACGACCAGCTGGACCACCACTACCTCAACGACATCCCCGGCCTGGAGAACCCGACCAGCGAACGCCTGGCCGAGTGGATCTGGACGAAGCTCAAGCCGGACCTGCCGCTGCTGTCGGCGGTGGTGGTGCACGAAACCTGCACCTCGGGATGCCGCTACGAAGGGCCCTCGGCGGCCTGAGCGCCGCCAAGCTGAACATACGGGAACGACCCGAACCGGATTGTTGCATCGCACAAGATTCGTGCTATGCTGCATCGCACAAACCGGATGGACCGGCTTGTGTGACATCCATTTCGAGGAATCGACCATGTACCAGCAGCAGTTCAATGAGCAGTTCGCCGCCGCTACGCGCCAGTTCGCTGAGACTGCGGCCCGCATCAACCGTCTGGCCATCGAGAACGTGGAGCAGGTGTTCGGCCTGCAGATCGCCACGCTCGAGCAGAACGCCAGCGCCACCTTCGCCTACTGGAACCAGCTGACCGAGGCCCGTGACGTCAACGGCCTGCGCGACGTGGTGCCGGCCGGCATCCAGGTGGCCCGCGAGAACGCCGAGCGCGCCATCGCCGCCGGCCAGGAAATCTACGACCGCACGCTGAAGACCAACGAAGCCATCGCCCAGATCGCCAAGGGCGAGATGGAGCAGGTCGCCGCCAAGGCCCAGGCGGAGAAGGTCGTCAAGACCGCCGCCAAGAAGGACGCGCGCTGATCGACTGATCCCTCCAGGATCGCAAAGAGGAAACCGGCAGCTTCGGCTGCCGGTTTTTTTGTGGGCGATGCGGAACCGGCAGGCGCTCAGCCGCGCGCCATCACCCGCAGCGGCGGCATCCCCAGCACGCGTTCGAGGATGGCGAGGTTGTCGTCGTAGCGGGCCATGCCCGGGTCGACCGGGTTGGCGATCCAGCCGGTGAAGTCGCAGCCGTCGGCGATGATCGCGCGTTGCGTGGCCCGCGCCTGGTGCACGCAGCCCAGCCGCATCCCCACCACCATCAGCACCGGCAGGCCGAGCGCGCGGGCGATGTCGGCCTGTTCGAGCGTGGCGGTGACCGGCGACAGCCAGCCGCCGAGGCCTTCGACCAGCACGCCTCCGTGCGCGGCGCGCAGGCGTGCATGGGCACGGGTGATGCGGGCGGGGTCGATGGCCACGCCAGCCTCGCGGGCGGCGATTTCCGGCGCGACCGGCAGCGGCAGCGCGTAGGGATTGCGGTCGGCGTAGGCGGCGCCATCGAGGCCGTCGGCGTCGCGATGGGCCAGCGCGTCCTCGCTGCGCCAGCCCTCGGCCGTTTCGATGCAGCCGCTGGCGACCGGCTTCATGCCGATGACACGGCGGCCGCCTTCGCGCGCCTCGCGCAGCAGGGCGCAGGTGACGAAGGTCTTGCCGATCTCGGTATCGGTGCCGGTGATGTAGACGTCGGCGATGGGCGCGTGCATCGCCGCATTATCGCCGCCCGCGTAGACTGGCGGCATGTTCACCGCCAGCACCCTCACCGGCGACAAGCCGGCCCAGTACGCGCAACTGCTGTCGCAGGCCGAGGGCCTGCTGCACGGCGAGCGCGACCGCATCGCCAACGCGGCCAATCTGTCCGCGCTGCTGTTCAACGCCCTGCCCGACCTGAACTGGGCCGGCTTCTATCTCCATGACGGCACCGAACTGGTGGTCGGCCCGTTCCAGGGCCTGCCGGCCTGCGTGCGCATCCCGCTCGACAAGGGCGTCTGCGGCGCCGCGGCGCGCACCCGCGAGACGCAGCGGGTGGACGATGTGCACGCGTTCCCCGGCCATATCGCCTGCGATTCGGCGTCGAATTCGGAGATCGTGATCCCGCTGGTCCGCGGCGACACGCTGATCGGCGTGCTCGACATCGACAGCCCGCTGCCGGCGCGCTTCGACGAAGACGACCAGCGCGGGCTGGAAGCCATCGCGCGGGCCTGGCTCGACGCCACCGACTGACGGGCCGCGCGGCGGCGGCCCGCGTCGGGTCCTACTTCGACATCAGCCCAGCGATTCCAGCCAGGCGTCGTCGGAGCCTTCGTTGACGCCTTCGAACAGGAAGGTGGAGAGGTAGCGCTCGCCGGTGTCGGGCAGCATCGCCAGCAGCACCGAGCCTTCCGGCGCGGTCCCGGCCACCTTGAGCGCGGCGGCGACCGTCGCGCCCGACGACAGGCCGGCGAAGATGCCCTCCTCCGCCGCCAGCCGGCGCGCGGTGTCGCGGGCCAGCACGTCATCGACCGGCACGATCTCGTCCACCACGTCGCGGTTGAGCACGGCGGGCACGAAATCGGGCGTCCAGCCCTGGATCTTGTGCGGCTGCCATTCCTTGCCGCCGAGCAGCTGCGCGCCTTCCGGCTCGGAGGCGATGACGCGCAGGTCGGGACGCGCGAGCTTCAGCACCTCGCCGGCGCCGGTCAGGGTGCCGCCGGTGCCCCAGCCGCTGACGAAGTAGTCCAGCCGCCGGCCGGCGAAGTCGAGCAGGATCTCGGGCCCGGTGGTCTGGCGGTGGTAGGCGGGGTTGGCCTCGTTCTCGAACTGGCGGGCGAGGAACCAGCCGTGCTTCTCTGCCAGTTCCTTGGCCTTGCGCACCATGCCGGTGCCGCGCTCGGCGGCGGGCGTCAGGATGACCTGGGCGCCGTACGCGCGCATCAGCTTGCGGCGCTCGACCGAGAAGGTCTCGGTCATGATCGCGACGAAGGGATAGCCGCGCGCGGCGGCGACCATGGCCAACGCGACGCCGGTGTTGCCGGAGGTGGCCTCGACGATGGTCTGACCGGGCTTGAGCAGGCCCTTGCGCTCGGCGTCCAGCACGATGGCCAGCGCGAGCCGGTCCTTGACCGAGCCGCCGGGGTTGAAGGATTCGACCTTCGCGTACAGCGCGACATGCGCGGGCGCGAGCCGGTGGAGGCGCACGATGGGCGTGCGGCCGATGGTGTCGGTGATGCTGTCGTGGAGGGCCATGGCGCTGTGCTCGTGGGAGGTGGGGAGGCGGCTTCGGGAACTGGCGGGCGGTCCACTGTCCCGGCGCCTGCGCTTCGCCCGAATCAAGGCGCGACCAGGCGCGATCCGCTGGCCGTCCACGCTAGACCCCGTTGCGGCACGATGGAAATGCGCAGCCGCATCGTCCATATAATCAATCGGCATATCAGAGGGCGAATGCATTCGCTTCGGTTATCTGAACCCCGGACCGCCATGACCCTGACCCAGCTGCGCTACCTCGTCGCCATCGCCGATGCCGGGTCCAACATCACCCGGGCGGCGGCACTGGTACATGCGACCCAGCCCGGCCTGTCGCGACAGCTCAAACAGCTGGAGGACGAACTCGGCGTGCTGTTGTTCGTGCGCCGCGGCAAGGCGCTGGCGGAGCCGACGCCGGCCGGCGAGCAGGTGCTGGTCCACGCGCGCCGGCTGCTGGCCGAAGCCGGCAACATCCGCAGCCTGGCCGCGAACGAGCGCGGCGACAGCCACGGCACGCTCGCCATCGCCACCACGCACACGCAGGCGCGGTTCGTGCTGCCGCCGGCGATCGCGCGGGTGCACCAGGCCTATCCGCAGCTGGGCCTGCGCATCCAGCCGAGCGCCGACGCCGACGTGCTGGCCGAACTGGCGCGTGGCGAGGCCGATGTCGCCCTGGTCAGCACCGCCGGCGCACCGCCCGCCGATGGCGTCGCGGTGCCACTGTTCCGCTGGCGCCGCCGCGTGCTGGTGCCCGCCGCGCATCCGCTGGCCGCCGGCACGCGCACCCCCACGCTGGCAGAACTGGCCGCGCAGCCGCTGGTGAGCTACGAATCGTCGAACCGCGGGGATTCATCGCTGCGCCGCGCCTTCGCCGAGGCCGGCTTCGAACCGCGCCTGGCGATGACCGCGCGCGACGCCGACCTCATCAAGACCTATGTGCGCGCGGGCCTGGGCGTCGGGCTGCTGGCGGAGATGGCGGTGAGCCCGGTGCAGGATGCGGATCTGGTGGCGATGCCGGCGCCGGACGCGATCCCGGAATGCATCGCCTGGGCGGTGCTGCCGCGCGAGCGCGTGCTGCGCGATGCCACCGTGGAGCTGCTGGTCGCACTGGCGCCGCAGCTCGACCGCCACGACCTGCACCGCGTCAGTGCCGGCCATCAATCACCCGCCTGGCCGGCGCCGCCCAGTTGGACGGCGCTAACGCAGGTGATCACGAGTTGAGGCGGGCGCGGCGCCGTCAGCGGCCGGAACCTGCCGCCGCTCCCTGCGCCACCGGCGTCGCCCGCTCGCATGCCTTGAGCAGGTCCAGTGCCGGCAGGTATTCCGGCGTCCGCACCTGCATCAGGCCGAGCACGGAATGGAACAGGTTGTCGTGGCTGGCTGGGCGGCGCGCGGCCTGGCGCATGCAGGCGAGGTCGATGCCGCGATCGGCGCGCATGCCCGGCGAGAACCACATCACCATCGGCACCTTGAGCTGGGTCTGCGGCGCGATGGCATAGGGCACGCCGTGCAGGAACAGGCCGTCCTCGCCCAGCGATTCGCCGTGGTCGGAGACATACAGCAGCGCGGTGTCGCGATCCTGCATGGCCGCCAGCACGTCGATGGCCCGGGCGAGGAAATCATCGGTATGGAGGATGGCGTTGTCGTAGGCGTTGACGATCTGCTGCGTGCTGCAGTCGCGCAGTTCCATCGAGCGGCATTCCGGCTGGAACTTCGCCATGGCCGGCGGATAGCGCTTGAAGTAGGCGGGCCCGTGGTTGCCCAGCTGGTGCAGCACGATGACCTGGTCGCCGGAGCGCTTCGCCACCTCGGCCCCAAGGCCTTCGAGCATCACGTCGTCCAGGCAGCCTTCGTCCGAACACGCCTTCGCATCGGTGGTGTCCTGGAAGCTCTGGAACGGCAGCCCCTCGCACACGCCCTTGCAGCCACTCTGGTTGTCGCGCCAGGTCACGCCGATGCCGGCATGGTCGAGCACGTGCAGCAGCGACTGGCTGCCCTTGATCCGCTTGGCGTCGTAATCGCGTCGGCCGTACGGCGAGAACATGCAGGGCAGCGAGACTTCGGTGGACGAGCCGCAGGCGGTGACATCGGCGAAGTTCACCAGGTCGGTGAGGCCGGCCAGCCGGGGCGTGGTCTGCCGCGGATAGCCGTTGAGCCCCCAGTTCTGCGCGCGCACGGTTTCACCGACCACAATGACCAGCAGGCGCGGCTTGCTGCCGGCGGCGCGCGGCGCGACCGTGGCATTCAGGCCGACCGGCAGTTTCGCCTTGGTCGCGGTGTCGCCGTGATCGGTCAGCACGCGGGTGAGCGACACCAGGTAATTGCCCGGTGTCACGAGGTAGCGCATCTCGCGGTGGTTGCGCATCAGCGATGAGGTCGCCTGGAACGAGGCGAAGATCGCCAGCGCGGCCACCAGCACGCTGCCCAGCAGCCACGCAACGCGGATGCCGGCCGCGCGTCCCAACGTGCGTTCGCGCAGGCGCAGCCGCCACACCAGCAGCGCCGGCAGCACGCCGAGCGCGAGCAGCGAAGGCAGGGGCGCCAGCGACAGCAGCTCGCGCGATTCCTTGCGGTCGGTGTGCAGGATGTTCCGGATCATGTCCGGATCGAGGTAGATCGTGTACTTGCGCATGAAATGCGCGGCGACCGCGGTCACCAGCAGCAGCACGATCAGCACCGGCTTGGTGGTCCAGCGGTTGAACAGCAGCAGGAGCAGGAAGGCGTGCAGCGCGGTGATCGCGATGAACAGGCTGGCCGCCAGCCCCATGCCGGACGTGCCATTGAATGCGCCGGTCGCGGCGGCCGTCTGGAAGAACAGGGTGTTCGCGGTGATCGAGAAGAACATCGACGCGAGCAGCGCCAGCATCTCCTGGCTGATCGTCCAGCGGCCGGCGCCAGCGCGCCCGCCATCGTCCTTGCGTGTACCCGGCTTCAAGCGCGTGCCCCCGTGGAATCCGCCAACGTGTCCGGATAAAGGATAGCCGCCGGCCACATCGCCCTGAACAGCAGCGCGGCGACCGCCCAGCAGATCATCAGCGTCCACAGGTCATGGGACAGGAAGTGCGCCCCGCGCAGTTGCTGCGAAATGCCGAACAGCGCGCCGGCGCCGAGTCCCGCGCCCAATCCGATCCAGCGCCAGCGCGGGCGTACCACGGCGAGGAAGAAGTACAGCGACATCCACGCATAGCCACTGCTGGCGTGGCCGGCCGGAAAACAGATGCCGCGCGCCAGGCCCACCGGTCGCGTGCCCAACAAGCCGATGAACGGCCGGGCCCCGCCGTAACGCGTCAGGTCCCACGGGCAATCCATGTTGCTCCAGTGTTTGACGAAGCCCACCAGCGTCGTCGCCACCAGCACGCTCAGCAGCAGGTAGCCGAGCGGCCTGCGCCACGCGCGCAGCGATTCGCGCCGCATCGCCACGATCCACGCCACCAGCGTCGCGCACCAGCCCAGCACGCTCACGGCATGGCCGACGCGGTGCGCGATCGTTTCCGTCAGGAAGGCGTCGCGCAACGCCCAGCGATGGCCTTGCCAGGCATAGAGGCGGTCGGCCCATTCGCCATCCCAGCCCATCAGGTTTCCGGTGGTGATCAGGATCGCCAGCACGCCGACCGGGAGCACCAGGTGGGTGAGGCGGAATCGCGCATCCGACGACATCCGGATGCGCAGCGGCAGGGCGGGCGCGGGAACGATGGACAACACCGGGCTTCCTTGGCGGATCACGGCCCATCGTCGAGGGCGTCCGGTCGGAGAACCGTCGGAAGCGTATTCGCGCCTCGTTAAGCCGGTGCGCGGACAGGGCAGCAGCCAGCCGGTACGCTTGCCGCAGGTGTCGATGGACAAACCGATGCGCCTGCTGCTGGTCGAGGACAACCGCAACCTGGTCGCCCACCTGTTCGAGCATTTCGAACGGGCGGGGCATGCCGTGGATGTCGCGCCCGATGGACCGACCGGCCTGCACCTCGCCCGCAGCCAGCCCTACGACGCGGTGGTGCTCGACTGGGGCCTGCCGCGCATGGATGGCCACGCGGTGCTGAAGCAGTTGCGCGCCGAAGGCCACGATGTCCCGGTGCTGATGCTGACCGCGCGCGAAGAGCTACCCGACCGCATCGCCGGCCTGCGCGCAGGCGCCGACGATTACCTCGCCAAGCCGTTCGACCTGGAGGAACTCACGCTGCGGCTTCAGTCGCTGGTGGCCCGGGCCAGCGGCCAGGGCCGGCGCCGCGTGCTGCAGGTCGGCGACCTGGTGCTCAACCTGCAGACGCTGGAGGCCACGCGCGGCGGGCAATCGCTGCATCTGTACCCGGCCGGCCGCAAGATCCTCGAGATCCTGATGCGCGCCAGTCCCGGCGTGGTCACGCGCGGCCGGCTGGAGGACGCGCTCTGGGGCGACGAAGTGCCGGATGCCGACCTGTTGCGTTCGCACGTGTACGAACTTCGCCGCAGCGTGGACACGCCGTTCCCGACCAGGCTGATCCATACCGTCGCCCGCACCGGCTACCGCCTCGCCGAGGACGTCGCCGATGAATGACACGCCCGTCCGCCGTCCCAGCCTGCGCAGGCAACTGATGCTGGGATTGCTCGCCTTCGTCGCCGCGGTGACGGCCGCCGTAGCCGTGCAGGGCCTGGTCTTCAACGAACGTGCGGAGCGGCTGGTCTGGGGCACCCTGCTGAACAACGAGCTCGACCATCTCGACGAGCGCATCGCCCGCGACCCCAACCACCGCTGGAGCGACACCCACGACATGGCGCTGTATGCCGCGCCACGGCCGCTGCCGGCGGCGTTGGCCATGCTTCCCCCCGGCCTGCACGACGACGTGGAAGTCGATGGCCAGGAACGCATCGTGCTGGTGCGCGGCGAAGGCGCCCGGCGCCAGGTGCTGACGCTCGACATCACCGACCTGGAGGCGCGCGAACAGGACATGGCGCTGACCGTGATCGGTTCCGCGCTGACGCTGTTCCTGCTCATGGGGCTGCTGGCGTTCTGGGCGGCGGACCGGCTGATCACGCCGCTGTCGCGCATCGCCGAGCAGATCGGATCGCTGCGGCCCGACCGCCCCGGCCAGCACATCGACATCCCGACCGACGCCTCCTCCGAGATCGAGGTGATCGGGAAGGCGGTGAACCACTACCTCGCGCGCAACGATCGCTTCGTCGAGCGCGAACGGTTGTTCATCGACATGGCCAGCCATGAACTGCGCACGCCGGTGGCGGTGATCGCCAGCGCCACCGACCTGGCCCTGATGGATGTCGATGCGGCATCCCCGGTGCGTGCGCGGCTCGAACGCATCCGCACCACCACCCACGACATGCAGGAACTGCTCTCCCTGCTGCTGGTGCTGGCCCGCGACCCCGCCCGCCTGCACCGCGCCAGGGCGCCACTGGATCTCGCGGCGCTGCTGCAGGCGATCGTCGAGGACCATCGCCACCTCGCGGAACACAAGGACCTCGACATCCGCATCGACGCGCCGCGATCCGCTCAGGTCGTCGCGCCGCCGCAGATCCTGCGCGCCGCGCTCGGCAACCTGCTGCGCAATGCCATCGAGCACAGCGACCGCGGCGAGATCGTGGTGAAGCTGGAAGCGCCGGCGACCGTGGTGATCGACGATCCCGGCCACGGCATGACCCCGGAGGAAGTGAGTGCGGTCTACGCCCGTATCGCCCGCGGCGGGGGAAGCCGCGGCGGTGGCATCGGCCTCGACCTCATCGCCCGCCTCTGCGAACACCTGCGCTGGTCGCTCGACATCCAGTCCGGCCACGGCCAGGGCACGACGACCACGCTTCGGCTGCACGACGCGCAGACGCCGGACGCACGTTGATCGGACCGAGGCGCGGCATCGCCCTCAACGCGGGGCGAACCGCCTCCGGCTCACTCCACCGTGACGGATTTCGCCAGGTTGCGCGGCTTGTCGACGTCGGTGCCGCGCGCGAGTGCCGCGTGATACGCGAGCATCTGCACCGGGATGGCGTGGACGATCGGCGACAGCACGCCGACGTGGCGCGGCGTGCGGATGACATGCACGCCCTCGGACTCGCTGAAGTTGCTGTCGGCATCGGCGAACACGAACATCTCGCCGCCGCGCGCGCGCACTTCCTGGATGTTGGACTTCACCTTCTCCAGCAGGCTGTCGTTCGGCGCGATCACCACCACCGGCATGTCGCTGTCCACCAGCGCCAGAGGGCCGTGCTTGAGCTCGCCGGCCGGATAGGCCTCGGCGTGGATGTAGCTGATCTCCTTCAGCTTCAACGCGCCTTCCAGCGCGATCGGGTAATGCACGCCGCGGCCGAGGAACAGCGCATGCTGCTTCGGCGCGAAACGCTCGCTCCACGCCGCGACCTGCGGCTCCAGGTTCAGCGCGTGCTGCACGCTGCCCGGCAGGTGGCGCAGCGCCTCGATCAACTCCGCCTCGCGCGCCGCGTCCAGCTGCCCGCGCAGTTTCGCCAACGTGCCGGTGAGGATGAACAGCGCCGCGAGCTGGGTGGTGAACGCCTTGGTCGACGCCACGCCGATCTCGGCGCCGGCGCGGGTGTAGAACACAAGCCGGCTGGCGCGCGGGATCGCGCTCTCCGGCACGTTGCAGATCGACAGCGTGCGGTCCTGGCCCTGCGCCTTGGCGTACTTCAGCGCCTCCATGGTGTCGAGCGTTTCGCCGGACTGGGAGATGGTGACGATCAGCTGGCGCGGGTTAGGCACCACCTTGCGGTAGCGGTATTCGCTGGCGATGTCGACGCTGCACGGGATCCCGGCGATGTCCTCCAGCCAGTAACGCGCAGTCAGGCCGGCGTAGTAGCTGGTGCCGCAGGCGAGGATCTGCACCGAATCGATGCCATCCAGCACGGCGGCCGCGTCGTCCCCGAACAGCTGCGTGTCGAAGCACCCCAGGTCGGTCACGCCTTCCAGCGTGTCGGCCAGTGCGCGCGGCTGCTCGTGGATCTCCTTCTGCATGAAATGGCGATACGGGCCCAGTTCCAGCGAGGCCAGCGACACGTCGGACATATGGATGTCGCGCTGCACCGCCGTGCCCGCCGCGTCGTAGACCTGCACCGCGTCGCGGGTGATGTCGGCGGTGTCACCTTCCTCGAGGAAGATGACGCGGCGCGTCTCGGACACGATCGCCGACACGTCGGAGGCGACGAAGTTCTCGCCCTCGCCCAGACCCACCAGCAAGGGGCAGCCCATCCGCGCCACCACCATGCGCTCGGGTTCCTTGCGGCTGACCACCGCCAGCGCATAGGCGCCGTGCAGTTCGGCCACCGCTCTCTGCATCGCGCGCAGCAGGTCGTTGTCCTGCTGCAGGTGGTGATGGATGAGGTGGGCGATGACTTCCGTGTCGGTCTGCGATTCGAACACGTAGCCCAACGCCTTCAGCCGCGCGCGCTGTTCTTCGTGGTTCTCGATGATGCCGTTGTGCACCAGCGCGACGCCGGCGCTGACGTGCGGATGCGCGTTGCTTTCGGTCACGCCGCCGTGGGTCGCCCACCGCGTGTGGCCGATGCCGAGCGGTGCATCGAAACCCTCCGATTTCGCGGCGGCCTCCATCTCGCTGACCCGACCGGTGCGGCGCACACGGCGCACGTCGTGGTCTTCCACGACCGCGATGCCGGAGGAGTCGTAGCCCCGGTACTCGAGCCGCTTCAGCCCCTCCACCAGCACGGGGACCACATCACGCCCGGCGATGGCGCCGACGATTCCGCACATGGGCACATCCTTCTGGAAAGTGCCGGCATTTTAGCGCCCCCGCGCTGGCACGAGGCGCATGAGGTCCGGTGGCTCAGCCCTTCTTCACGGGCCGCTGCCAGCCTGCCAGCGTCTGCTGGCGGGCGCGCGCCACGGTCAGGGCGCCGTCCGGCGCATCCTTGGTGATGACCGACCCGGCCCCGATCGTCGCGCCTTCGCCGATCCGCACCGGCGCCACCAGCGCGCTGTTGGAGCCTATGAAGGCGCCGTCGGCGATGACCGTCTTCGACTTGTTCACGCCATCGTAGTTGCACGTGATGGTGCCGGCGCCGACGTTGACGCCCGCGCCGACCTCGGCATCGCCGATGTAGCTCAGGTGGTTGGCCTTGCTGCCCACGCCCAGCACCGACTTCTTGACCTCGACGAAGTTGCCGACGTGCACGCCGTCGGCCAGCACCGTGCCCGGACGCAGCCGCGCGAACGGCCCGAGCGTCACCGCACCTTCGGTACGCGCGCCTTCCAGGTCGCAGTGCGCGCGGACCTCGGTGCCCGGCCCCAGCACGACGTCCTTCAGCCGGCAGAACGGGCCGATCTTGACGCCCTCGCCCAGCACCACTTCGCCCTCGAACACCACGTCGACATCCACCTCGACATCGCCCTCGGCCCGCACCGTGCCGCGCACGTCGATGCGCGCAGTGTCGGCGAAACGGATGCCCTGCACGCACAGCGCCTGCACCGCGCGGCGCTGGAAGGCGCGTTCGAGCTGCGCCAGCTGCCACGGATCGTTGGCGCCCTCGGTCTCCATCGCATCGGCGACGTGCACCATCTCGGCGGCGCTGTATTCGCCGGCCGCGCGCGCGAATACGTCGGTCAGGTAGTACTCGCCCTGCGCGTTCGAATTCGAAAGGTTCGCCAGCCAGCCCTTCAGCGCGTTGCCGTCGGCGGCCAGGATGCCGGTGTTGATGGTGCGGATGCGCTTCTGTTCGGCGTCGGCGTCCTTTTCCTCGACGATGGCCCCGACGTTGCCCTCGGCGTCGCGCACGATGCGCCCGTAGCCGGCCGGGTTGTCGAGCTCGGCCACCAGCACCGCCAGCCGCCCCTGCTTGGCCAGCAGCCGGCTCAGGGTCTCGGCGGTGATCAGCGGCACGTCGCCGTAGAGCACCAGCACGCGGGCGCCATCGGGGATCTGGTCGATGACCTGCTGCACCGCGTGTCCGGTGCCCAGCCGCTCGCGCTGCTCGGCCCACTGGAGGTCGGATTCGTTCGCGAAGGCCTCGCGTACCTGGTCGCCGCCGTGGCCGTAGACGATGTGGATGCCGGCCGGCTGCAGCGCGCGCGCCGCATCCACCACATGGGCCAGCATCGGCCGCCCGGCGATCTTCTGCAGCACCTTGGGCGTGCGGGACTTCATGCGCTTGCCCTCGCCGGCGGCGAGGATCACGACGTGCAACGGGGCTTCGGCCATGCGGACGGCTTCCGGGGGTTTTCGGGGATTTTACGGGAGCGGTTGCTACCATGCGGCAGCCCACGGACCGCCACGACCCCGACACTGATGAGCCTGCGCAGACACCTCGGGGGATATACGGCCATCGGCCTGCTGCAGTGGCTGGTCGAATACGGGCTGATGCTGGCCCTGAGCGAGTGGGTGATGCCGGTCGCGCCGGCCAACGTCATCGGCCGCGTCTTCGGCGCGATGCTCGGCTTCTGGCTCAACGGCAAATGGACTTTCGCCGGCGACGGCACCCATGTCGGTCGCCGCGCGTTCGTGCGCTTCGTGCTGATGTGGCTGGCGCTCACCGTGCTCAACACCTGGATCGTCCACGCCATCGACGCCCGGTTCGGCCTGCGCATGGCCCAGCTGCTCAAACCCTTGGCCGACATCACCTCCGGCCTGCTCGGCTTCGTACTGTCACGGCACTGGGTCTACAACAAGCCCGCCGCCGGGGCATGAAAAAGCCGGCACGCGGCCGGCTCCTTCGATCACGACGATGACCCGTCGCGTCAGTGCTTCAGGTTCTTGCGCAGGCGCTCAAGCGCGGCCAGCTGGGCGCTGATCTCGGCCAGGCGCTTCTGCGCCTCGGCGACCTCCATCGCCTCGCCGCGGCCGGCCAGGATGCGCTCGGCTTCTTCCTTGGCGGCGCGCACGGCGGCCTCGTCGATGTCCTGCGCGCGCACCGCGGTGTCGGCCAGCACGGTCACGACCTCGGGCTGCACTTCCAGCATGCCGCCGGAAATGGCGAAGTCGAGGTGCTCGCCTGCCGGCGTCGTCACCACCACCTTGCCCGGCTTCAGGCGGGTGATCAGCGGCGCGTGCTTGGGCGCGATGCCCAGTTCGCCGATCTCGCCGGTGGCCACGACCAGGGTGGCCTCGCCCGAGTAGATCTGCGCCTCGGCGCTCACGATTTCGCAGCGGATGGTGTTGGCCATCGTCTTCTCCGTCAGGTCGCGGCGGTCAGGCCGCGAGCTTCTTGGCCTTCTCGATGGCCTCGTCGATGCCGCCGACCATGTAGAACGCCTGCTCCGGGATGTCGTCGCACTCGCCGTCGACGATCATCTTGAAGCCGCGGATGGTGTCCTTCAGCGGCACGTACTTGCCCGGCGAGCCGGTGAACACTTCGGCCACGTGGAACGGCTGCGAGAAGAAACGCTCGATCTTGCGCGCGCGCGACACCGACAGCTTGTCCTCTTCGGACAGCTCGTCCATGCCGAGGATCGCGATGATGTCCTTCAGTTCCTTGTACTTCTGCAGCGTGCCCTGGACGCGGCGCGCGGTGTCGTAGTGCTCGTGGCCGATGACGTTCGGGTCCATCTGGCGCGAAGTCGAGTCCAGCGGGTCCACGGCCGGGTAGATGCCGAGCGAGGCGATCTGGCGCGACAGTGTCACGGTGGAGTCGAGGTGGGCGAAGGTGGTCGCCGGCGACGGGTCGGTCAGGTCGTCCGCGGGCACGTACACGGCCTGGATCGAGGTGATCGAACCGGTCTTGGTCGA
>JAANMY010001355.1_pt1 | contig 28210 bp, 18 predicted proteins | sample 7279691 | NCBI WGS metagenome assembly JAANMY01 (sample SAMN14094543, study PRJNA606508) | bioreactor metagenome | isolation source: A lab-scale SPAN reactor treating ammonium-rich wastewater day 388 | place: Ireland: Galway | collected 2018-02-07
CCTTCGTGCCGAAATACAGCGCGGCTGGCACGCGCGGATCGTCGGCGGTGACATCCACGTCATTGAAGAAGCTGATCATCACGCGGCCCTTGGCGAGGTTGCGGACCAGCAGGTCGGGATCCAGTTTCCCCGGCGTGGTCTTGGCCTTCACGGCGAGCGCGGCGGCGAAGCCCGCGGATTCTCCGGCCTGCATCCAGACCGGTTCGAGCCGGATCGCGCCCCAGCCGACATGTGAGGCGGAGAGTGCGACGGGCACGAGGAGATTGTCCAAATCCGCTGGCAACAGGCTCCGATATGGCACCTGCGCGGGGCGTGTCTCCTCGCCGAGGAAGAAGATGCCGTCCTGATGGGAGCCGGGCGCCCTGCGGTCCAGACAGGCCACGGAATCCATCGGCCAGTCGGTCATGGCGATGCTGTCATGGTGGATGCGGGTTCGCGCGATGCCCGGGGCGATGACATTGTCCTGCTCTTTGAAGACGTAGCGCCCCACCAGCCGCCGCGCCTCGCGGACGTAGATCTCGTAGGGCACATTGCCGTTGCCGGGGAACTCATCGGCGGCCAGGCCGTAGCCGTCAAACTTCTTGCGCTCTGCCTCCGGCGCCTCGGGATCGTTCTGCGCCCACCACAGTCGCATGAGCATCGCGCTGAGATAGCGGCGCGAGATCGCCTCGCGTCGGCTCCAGTCGCCGGCCGGGTATTCATTCTGTGGGCCGATGAGCCGTCCGCCGTTCCAGGCGACCTTGCTGTTGGGCAGGTTCGGCACGAAGCCGCCGCCAGCCGCCGCCTTGGCGATGGCGGCATCATAATTGGCCGGTTTCTCGACCATGATCTTGTTTGCCGGGTCGCGGGTGAGGATGAGGCGGTAGTTGTAGGCCATCACGGAGCCATCCGCCTCGCCGCTGTGCGGGCCTTCGATGATCTCGCCTGTGGCGTGGCTGTTGTAGCGGATATTCAGGGTGCCTTCGTCGGCGGCCCTGGGGAAGCCGCGCTGGCCGGGTTCCCTTTGACGTTCCTTCGTGTAGATGACTCCCGCGTGCTTCTCGCCGTATTGCGCCCGTGCCTCGCGGCCGATTTTCGTCCTCACGCCCGCGGCGGCCATGAGATCGCCCTCGTACATCGCATCGGCGAAAACCTTGCCGCTGACGATAATGGGTCCCTCTCCGTGCATCGGCTTGAGCGTGACGTTCTTGATCAGAGCACCGTCGCGCTCCGCTCCTGTCACGATGTGACCGAGCAGCACGGCGAGTGTTTTCTCCTTGGCCACCATCTCGTTGAAGAGCATCTCGGCGATGCGAGGCTCAATCTTCGGCCGATCGATGTGCGCGCGGCTGGTCTTGCTTGGCATCGAGGCGATGTGCTGCGCCGAGCCCTCGCCGTAGGTCTTGGCGTAATACGTTGCTGCGCCCGTCAGCATCTCGCCATAGATCGGCGAGCGGGGGCCGTCATGCGGCGCCTCCCAGCCGCCCGCGCCACTGGTGATGAAGCCGCCGAGGTGTTGCGTGTGATTCACCAGCAGCACGTTTAGCCGTTCACGGGCGGCGCGCACGGCGCAGGCGATGCCGCCCGGCGTGCCGCCGATGACGACCACGTCGTAGGATTTGCCGTCGACGTCCTCGGGCCGCGAGGCCCTGGCGAGGTGGACGGGTTTGGGGGCGGGAGGTTTCGTGGGCGCCTGGGCCGACGCTTGCGCCGCCAGGGGAGATGCGGACGCCGAAGTCGCCCATAGGCAGGCGAGGAGGATTTGTGGGTGGTGTCTCATGTCACTTTCCAGGAAGCAGGGAATACAAGACCTCCATGGCGACCCCGCGCGGGACGATGGCGCCGGGCTCCGGGGCCAGCCCCTTCGGCGCCTGTGGCAACATCGCGGCGAAGTCCGCCGCCGTGACGTCTTCGCCACCAGCCCCCTCGGCCCGCGCCACGGTCTTCGCCAGCGCGTTTGGGTCTAGGTCACCCCGCAACAATTTGCCAAGACCCTCGGCCCAAGCCATGGCGGTGGTCCTCTTCAATCCATCGTCGGCCCGTGCGTCGTAATCGTGGAAGAAGCCCTTCGTGCCGAAGTACTGCACGGCGGGAACCCATGCCGCCCCGGATGCCACATCGACGTCGTTGAAGAAAGTGATCATGGAGCGGAGCTCGCACAGGCGGCGGAGCAGCCGATCGGGATCGAGTTTGGCGGGGGTGGTCTTGTCCTTCATTGCCAGAGCGGCGGCGAGCCCCGCGGATTCGCCGACCTGCATCCAGACGGGCTCCAGGCGCACGGTGCCCCACGCCACGTGGGTGGCCGACAGGCACACGGGAACCAGGAGGTTATCCAGGCCATCCACCAGGAGGCAGCGGTAGGGGATCTGGCCGGGAAACGTCTCGTGGTGGAGCATCATCTTGCCTTCCTCGAGGCCGCCGGGCACCCGGGCGGTGGTGCACGAATGGCTGTCCATGTACCACTCCGTCATTGCCACGCTGTCCATTTGCACTGGGGCGCGGCCGAGGCCGCGCGCGAGCGTCGCGTCGTGTTCCGTGAATACCGCACGCCCAACGAGGCGGCGCCCTTCGCGGATATACATTTCGTAGGGTCGATTGCCGTTGTCCGGGAACTCGTCTCTTGCGAGGCCATATTCCCGCCAGGCGCGCCGCACGATCCCCGGCACACTCAGGTCGTTTTGCAGGAAATAGAGCAGGCCCATCGTCGCGTCCCAGTGTTCGTCCGCGATGCGCTGGCGCGCGGGCCATTCGGCCTCGATGTAGGCCGTCTGCCGGGCGACGAGCTGGGGCCTGTTCCAGCTGAACTTATCGTTCGGGACGGATTCGACGCCCGAGAAGATCTCCAATGACTTGAGGAAATAAGCGTCATAATTTTTCGGCTTCGAGATGGGGACGCGATTCTCCGGGTCGGTGCAGAGCATGGTGCGGTAGTTGCAGGCCTGGACCGCCCCGTCGGCGGAGCCGGTGCTCTCGGCGAGGACCGCCTGAAAGCCGGCGAACTTGCGGAGATTCAGCGCATCGTGACGCTCCGCCATGCGGGCCGCCTCGGCGGACGGGGGTTCCGACGAAGGGCGCATGAAGATAATCCCGGCGTGCGGTTCTCCGAATTCCTCGCGCGACTCGCGACCGATGCGGTAACGGGCTTTGGCCAGCGGCAACAGGTCGCCCTCGTAGGTGCAGTCGGCGAAGATCTTGGCGGCGACTTGGACGGTTTGGGTTCCGGCGGTCTCGCGAAATGTCACGGATTGGATCAGGGGGCCCTCGCGTTGCGTCTCGACCGGATGGAAGCCCTTGAGCACGGTGATGCCGGACTCACGGGAGACCATGTCGGCGAGGATGCGCTCCGCCACTCGCGGCTCGAATCGGCCGTTGGTGTAGCCGGTCTTGCCGGGCAGCGCGTCCCGGTATTGCGGCGAGTCCTCGCCGTAGGTGGCGCGATAATGGTCGAAGAACGCCTGCCGGACCTCGTCGTAGATGGGAGACCGCCTGCCCTCGAACTGCGTGTCCCAGACGCCGAGGCCGCTTGAGAGGATACCCCCGAGATGGTGGTTGTGGTTGACGAGGAGCACGCGCAAGCCCTCGCGGGCGGCGCGCACGGCCATCGCGATACCGCCGGGCGTGGCCTGTACAACAGCGATGTCAAAAGGCTGTGTCTCGAGCGCCCCGGGAGTGGTTGGTCCCGGCGCCGCGAGCAGCGCCCCGGGAAGGACCCCGATCAGGCAAAGCCACCCCACCCTCATCGCGCGTTCCCCGACGTCTGGCCGAAACGGAGGCCGTACAGCTTGGCGCGGGATCCCAGGAAGGTCAGGCGCACGCGCTGGCCCAAGAGTGACGAGAGATCGCCATCCCCATTCCAGGCAACTTCCGCGCGCGTGGAGTTTGTGCGGACCTCATCGCATCCATCCGCGCCGAAATTTTCGATCGGCCTGCCGTCGGCGTCCAGGATGCCGACGCGCATCACGCCGAGTGCGCCGGTGTCGATGTTCAGCAGGAGGCGCGGGCCCTCCACTTTGACGGGGACGGTGACGCATCGTCCCCCGGCCGAGTCAAAATCCAGCGACACAAAGCCATCGAGGCGCTGGACGTAGCGGATGATGACGCCATCGGTCTTTTGCTTGCGCGCCTCGACATCGCCATGCTTTGTCCGAAATCCGGTGCCATATTGCCAGATCTCGTCGCCGCGCACGGCCATGCCGGTGCCCATGAAGGTCATGTTGGCGAAGTCGGAGTTGGCCAGTCCCAGCGGGGCGTAGGGCGCCCTGTCATAGCGATGCCACGTGACGCCGTCGCGGCTCCCGGCAAACTGAACCTCCAGCGGCCCATCGCTGGTGCGCCGCTCGCGCTGGAAGATGGACGGGAAGGCGACGTACCACCGGTCGTCGGGCGGGTAGGGAAGCGCCGAGAAATTGTACACGTCGCAATTGGGCGGATCTTTCTCGTCGGCCGCGAAAACGGTGGGGAACTCGTCGCCGATCACGGGGACCTTATCCTTGCCCCAGAGATAGAGGCTTTTCTCCGAAGGGCCGATGTCCAGCGGGGTGGTCAGTCCGGGGATCTCGGCGCGGACCACTTTGCGATACAGTTTCTTGTCGGCCCCGCGGTCCCAGCCGCGCAGGTAGAGCACGTATTTCTGGAGCCGGTTGTCCCAGAACGTCACGTTCTGGGTATCGGCGCCGAGGCGGAGCAGGGGTGTGGTGTCGTGTCGCCAGCGGAGGCCGTCGGGCGAGTGGAAGCGCACCAAGCCCTGGCTCCAGAGGTGGGTGATGTAGGCATAGCGCTCTTGGGCCGGGGCGTTGGGATCGCGGAAGACGACGCCCTCCAGCGAGGTCAGGCCCACGAGGTTGTTGGCCTTGCTGCCCTCGTATTCGACGATCCCGAGATCGGGTTTGGTCCAGCGGATGCCATCGTCCGATTCCGCATAGGCGACGTTGGCGCGGTTGGCCTTATCGCGGCAGATGTACCACATCCTCAATTTCCCGGCGTCATCCACCACGGTCAGGTAGAGGCTGATCATCAACTGTTCCCAGGGCCGGTCTGCGCGTATGACGGTCTCGCGGCGTTCCGGGGGATTGACGCGGAGGGCGACGTTGTCCGCTTGCTGGACGAAGGCCGGGTCGAGAAAGAGATGGCGCGGCGGCGCGCCCGGACTCAGGCACAGGGACAGCAGGAGGACGGGCGGGATGGCTCTCATGGCGCGGGTGCGGCGGCGCGGGATTTTTGGCTGGCGGCCGCAGACGAGTCGCGCATGCGGTCTGTCTCGTCCAGCGTGAAGCGCGCGCTGACAACGGAGTGCTTTTCGGGCCCGGGCCGATATTTGACATAGGTCGTGGCGACAAAGGTGCCATCCGGCAGCAGCTCCAGGCCCGGATAGCCGCAGTCGCTGCCCTTGTGACTGTGCAGCAGCTTTATTTTGTATTCGCCATCGCGCCCGCCGACGATGTCCTCGTAACGCCCGACCCAGACGACGAAGTGATTTTTCGTAGGGCTGGTCGCGCCCATGTCGCGGAAGCAGATGACGAGCCGCCCATCGGGCGCATAGGCGGCCTTGTGACGGTCTCCGTGCAGGCCCGCGGGCAGGTCGCGGATGTCCGACCATGTCTGGCACTCGTCGTCGCTGGTCATGAAGTGGCCGGGTTGGGTGCGGACGTTCTCGCGCAGCAGGCAGAGGAGTTGCTTTCCTTCGGGGGAGCGGACCACCTCGGGCTCGCAGGGTTTGAGGTCGCGGCGGTCCAGGATGATGCGCCACGGGCCCCAGGTCAGGCCACCATCGGTGGACTCGCTCTGCGCCACGACGTTGGACCTCGGGTCCTTGGTCTCGCCGGGACGGCGGATGTTCGACAGGCCGATGAGCCGCTTCCCGCCATCCACCGGCACGATGGTGCAGAATGGCATGACGCAGACGAGCCCGTTACTTTGCATGGGACTCCAGGTCTTGCCATTATCGTTGGAGAAGGACTGGTGCATGGTCCCGTCTGGCCCTTGGCCCGCGAAGACGAAGAGGCGAGCGACGCCCGATGGATCGATGAGGCGATAGATGGCGGGGCAGTTCTTCACCGTGGCCCAACTCTCCGGGACCGGGAGCAACTCGCTCCATGTGCGGCCGCCGTCGTCGCTGCGTTTCATCGGGCCGCACGGCCCGCCGTGGTCGTGCGTCCAGACGCAGAACATCGCCTTGCCGTCCGGCATCAGCAGGGTGGTCGGGTGGCCCTGATAGACCTCGGGCGTGCCTTGGGCGATGACGACCTGGCGCGCGGCTTCCTGCGAGAGGTCCACCGTTGGCAACGGGCCCGCGATGGCGGAGGTCGCCCAGATGAAGAGGAGGGTGAGGATGGGTCTCATGTCTGGGGAGCGCTCGAAATGCTGAACAAGCGGCAGTTGGTCATTTCAACCACGATTTGCAACGGTCGGTCGGTCGGTGGCGTGGCCTTTGATCGCCAGCGCGCGTGCCATCGTGTGGCGTCGGCTTTCAGTGGTTCGCAGTCTTCCAAGGCGCAGCCGGCGATGGCGCGACCGTCGGCTTCGAGCAAGGCCGCGCGCAATTGGCCTCGGCTGGCATCGGCATTGATTATCAGCGATGGTGCGCCCAGCCACAAGGGCTTCGTCTCGACGCGGCCAAGCTCGGCGGCATCGAGAGAGACAAAGCCGTGCCGGCGCCACTCGGCTCGGCCGATGCTCATGCGTTTGGGAGGGATCGGTCCGCCGTGGGTCGTGGTCATCGCCGTATAGTAAACCCACGTCTCCTCGCCGACATGCGCCGCGGTGCTGGAAACGCCGAGGATGGAGCCGCCATCAAAGGTCCCGGGCGCGCCGCGCGGAATCACGTTCACCCGCGGTTCCGGGCGCTGCCACGTGCGACCATCAGCGCTGGTGGCGAGCTGGACATCGATCGGGCCGTCATCGGGACTTTGGCCGGGAGAGACCTCGTTTTTGGGAAGACGCCTGGTGAGGCGAAAGATGGCGGGCAAACCGACGAACCCGGCGGCGTGCGGATACACCGACATGTTGTAGACCTCGGTGCGCTGGTCCGGGCCGCTGGCCCATGCGTCATCCTTCTCATCGGGCGCGAATACAAGTTCTGGCTCGCTCCATTCCTGAAAATCGCGGCTCCGCGCCAACCAGACCACGCGACGGCCAAAACCTCGGACTTTGGCGGGACGCTTGTGAAACGCCAGATACTCGTTTGTGACCGGATCTTGTGTGAGCGTGATCGTATCCGAGTTTTCCAACACGGGATTCTTCGGATAGGCCCTCCAGCGCAAGCCATCGGGGGAAAATGCGGCGTGATAGCCGCCGGATTTTGCCCCGAGCATTTTATAGCGTTTCGCCGGGTCGGGCTCGCGCGCGTCCAGCAGCACGCTGGGACTGTGGATCCTGTGGACGATGTTGTTCTCGGTCGAGCCCTTGACCGGGAGCAGGCCGAGCGACGGCTTTAGCCAATTCACGCCGTCTCGCGAGGTGGCATGCAAGACATAATTGGGGAAGGACATATACCAAAGGCGCAACAGGCCGGCAGTTTCGTCGGCATACACCGAGCCGTAAACATAGACGCGCTCACCCTCCCACGGACGGTCGGCCTCAATCGCGGGCGCCTTACGCGCCTTGGCGGGATGCGTGGTGCGGACTACGCCCGTGGTTGAGGCGACCCCGCTATCGTCGGCAAAGAGAAGCGGCAGATCCTGAAGTGCGGGGATGCGGGAAGCACGCGGAACGGAGCCCGTTTTCGGCGGAACATCCGACCTCAGCTTGGCCGGTTGGTTCCACTCGAGGACCTGCCCGTCTTTTGTCAGACGCTCGCGCAACCTCGCGTAGTCCACTTGCTGCACCGGAACCCGATCCCCCATGGCCATGCAGGCGGCGGTGGCGGCGGACTGGCTGAGGCACATGAAGACGGGTTCCATGCGGATGCTGGCGAAGGCGGTGTGGCTGGCGCTGATCGCGAAGGTGACGAGCAGGTTCTCGCACTCACTCCACCGCGGCACGATGGCGCCATAGCCGATGGGATAGGGGGGGGCGCCGTCGCGTCCGGTGGCGATCTTGCCCTCGCGGATGACGACACCGTCCTTGACGATGCGGCGGATCTCGTGGACGTCGGTGCCGTAGGAGCCGAGGGCGACGGATTTTGGGGCGATCTCCCGTCCGAAGGTGTGGTGCTCGGTCATGACGAGATCGCTGACCATGCGGCGTGCCTCGCGGACGTAGATCTGGTGCGGCCAGCCGCCGTTGTCGGTGAACTCGTCCTTGGGGAGACCGAAGCGCCGCATGTCGTTGCGCACTTTCTCTGGAACGCGCGCGTCGGTCGCGAGGAAGTGCAGCAGCCCGCGGTGGTAGTCCTCGTGCTCTCTGGCGATCCTTTCGCGCTCCGCGTAAGTGGCCTCTGGCCACGCGTGCGAGGCCCCGGGGAGGTTGCCCCCGAAGGTGGCGGTGTTGAAGTCCCACTTGCTGTTGGGAAGGGGGTCGTGCTTCGAGAACCAGCGCAGGTCCATGTCGTCGCCGATGGCGAGGCAGGCCTTGATGAAGCGGGCGACGATCTCATAGCGCCTCGGGTCGTAATCCGACGGCGGCATGATCGGGATCATGTTCGCCGGATTCGTGGTGAGGCAGAGGCGATAGCAGTAGGCCTGCACGCCGGGAGCGGGATCGCCGGGCGTGCCGGGGTCGCCATCCTGGATCAATGGCAACAGCCCGCTCCCCGGGTCGCCTTCTGCGACATAGGGATCCAGCGGGAAATCGCGGTCCCACACGCCCTGGCCGCCGGGCACGCGGCCATGCGGCCCCGGTTTGAGATGATTGGTGCGGGGTTGGTACTTGTCCGCGTAGTGGATGCCGTTTAGCCGCTCACCATATTTCGCGTTGCCCTCGCGCATCAGGGTGTGGCTCACCCCGGCCTTCGCCATGAGATCGCCCTCGTAGGTGGCATCGATGAACATCTTGGCGCGGAAGATCGTCCCATCCTCCGTGATTATCTCCGTAATCCGGACACCCCTGTCCGCATCGGGCGCGGGGCGGACAGGAGTGTCCGCCTTGCGGACCCCGGCCAGCCGCGCCCCAAAATGCACCCGCACCCCCGCCTCGCGCACCATGTCGTTGAACAGTTGCTCCGCCTTGTGTGGCTCGATGGCGTACGCCCCTCCGGTCGCGGGGCCGCCGCCCTTGCCCTCGAAGGGCTTGTCCCAGGCCAGCTTGACCCCGACGGTCGCCGCCAGCCTCGTGAAGTATTCGCGCGCGATGCCGCCGACGCTGCGCGGGTCGCCGATGTCCACCGCGCTGAGGCCCCCGGCGGTCATGCCGCCGAGGTGGCGGCCCGGCTCGGCGATCACGGCGCGCTTGCCCATGCGGGCCGCCTGCACGGCGGCGACGACGCCGCCGGAGGTGCCGCCGTAGACGCAGACGTCGGAGTCGATGACTTCGGGTGGGCGCGCGCCGGCGTGCCCGCCGAGCGACCCTGAGACGAGGAGAATGAGGCAATGCCTGGTGGCGATTCGCCGACGGATCCGATGACGGATGCTGGCGCGGGTGTTGCTCACGTGGTTTGCTCCTCACGCCAACATAGGCGGGGTGGCAGCGGGGGGAAGTGCGCTTCAACTGGTAAAAAGAGGTGACCAAGGGTTCTGGCGGGGCTCCCATGGTGGCAGGGGACGCGTGTCGCGAGCGCGCGCCGGATCACTCATGGGGAAACTCCATTCCCGCAGCCGCCTGGCACAGGCGGCCTACAGAATTTGTAGCGGGGCGTTTCTATGAGACGCCAACGGGGATGAAGTTTCTGGCGGGTTACCCGTACAGCCCGGCGAGAAAGGACTCGGCGATCCGCAAATGCTCTTTGAGGCGGTCGCCGAGCCTCTCCTTCATCTTGACCATCATGGCCATCCGCGGGTTGGTTCCGAAGAAGTCGGCGTGCCGGTCGACGAAGCGCCAGTAGAGCGCGTCCCAGACGCGGCACCACGGGCCCTTAGTGAAGTCGCTCATCTTAAGCACGTAGGCCGAACCGCTGATATAAGGCTTGGTGGTCATCAGTCCGCCGTCGGCGTGCTGGCTCATGCCGTAGACGTTGGGGACCATGACCCAGTCGTAGGCATCGATGAACATCTCCATGAACCATCGGCACACGGCGTCGGGATGGACCTCGCAGAGCAGCATGAAGTTGCCGAGGACCATCAGCCGCTCGATGTGATGGCAGTAGCCGGTGCGGAGCACCCTGCGGATGACGTGGTCGACGGGGTCGATGCCGGTGGTCGCGTCGTAGAACGCGGCGGGCATGTCGGCGCCGAACCCCCAGAAGTTGCGGCAGCGCTGTGCGCGCCCCCGCGTCAGGTACACGAGGCGCACGAACTCTCTCCAGCCCATCACCTGCCGGATGAAGCCCTCGAGGGAATTGATCGAAACGCGCGCGGCCTGGCCGAGCGCGGCATCGACGACCTGCCGCGGTGAAAGGAGGCCGATGTTGAGCATCGGCGTCAGGACGGAGTGGAAGAGCACGTCGTGCGATGCGCTCATCGCGTCCTCGTAATCCCCGAAGTGCGCCAGCCGCTCGCGCACGAAATCGCCGAGCCAAGCCTCGGCCTCCGCGTGGCTGGTCGGGTAACCGAATTCCGCGTCCGATCCGATCGCACCAGGGAAATGCGCCGCCGCGTATCGCCTGGCCTCATGGACGAAAGTGTCTTCCGTCGGGCGTCGCGGGCGCGGGATGTCGAGGCCCTTCGGCAGTTTCTTGCGGTTGGCCGGATCGAAACTCCACTGGCCGCCGGTCGGCTTGCCCCCCTTCTCGACGAGGATGCCGAACCGTTTGCGCTGCGCTATGTAGAATTCGGTGAAGCGGAGGCGGTCCCTGCCCGCTGCGAAATCGCGGATCGTGGGCATCGGCGTCATAAAGTGGGGGTCGTCGAGCACCGTCGCCGCGATCCGATGCCGCTTCAGGGCCCCCGCCAACCGGCGCCCGAGCCAATCGTCGCAAGGATCGACATAGCGCACCGAGCGGATGCCGAGGTCATGCAGTGCGCGCGCGATCCCGGCCGTCTCGGCGATTTCTGCCGCCTCGATGTAGTCCACCGTGAGGCCGCGCTTGCGGAGATCGCGCGCGAAGCGCCGCATCGTCGCCCGATGCAGCATGAGCTTCTGGCGATGGAATCGGTATTGCGTGAATAGCAGAGGCTCCTCGACCAGCACCGCCCGTGACGCGCCGTCCAGCGCGGGATGCCCCGCGAACAGCTGATGCGGTAAGATCATGGCCGCGGATGGGCCCATGCGGTTTTCACCATTAGGCGAAGGTCGCTTCATTGGCTTTGGGTGATCCCTGAAGTCTTGCGCGTCTTCTCGGGGTGTCCAATCGCGGGGAGACCGCCGGCGCCGACGTCCCTGACCGCGCGCTTGTGTTATGGCGGGGTGACGGTTTGTTTAGGGAGCCATGAATTGGGTTGTAGTCGCCTGGTCCTCCGCGGCCGCGGCGTGCCTGACGGTGGGGGCGATGCAGCTTGCCGTCTGGTGGAAGGACCGCGCGGCCTGGGCCCATCTGGCCTTTTCGGTATCGGCGGCCTCCGTCGCCGCGATCGCCGTCTGCGAGCTGGCGATGATGCACGCGCCCGCCGTCGGGCATTTCGCCGCGGCGGGCCGCTGGATCCATGTGCCGATCTTGTCCCTGAACGCCGGGATCGTCGCGTTCGTCTGGTTCTATTTCGGCACCGGCCGCGCATGGCTCGGCATCGCGTCATGCGGGCTGCGCCTGGCGGGCCTGATCCTGAATTTTCTCTGGGGCGAGAACCTGGAGTACCGCGCGATCACATCGCTGCGGGACATGGAGTTCCTCGGTGGGCGCGTCTCCGTGATCGCCTCGGCGGAGCACAATCCCCTGGCCAGGGTGAGCGAGGTCAGTTCTATGCTCGTCCTGTTGTTCGTGGCGGACGCGGCGCTCGCCCTCTGGCGGCGGGGCGGGCGGGATGACCGCCGCCGCGCGGCGGTCGTGGGCGGGTCGATGGTCTTCTTTATCCTTGTTGCCGCGGGCCACGCCGCACTGGTGCATGCCGGGGTGGTCCGGTCGCCGCTCATGGTGACCTTCGCCTTCCTCCCGATCTTGGCCGCGATGGGCCACGAGCTGAGCGAGGACCTGTTCCGGACCTTGCGCGTCACCCGGGAGCTGGAAGCCAGCCAACTGGCGCTTCGCGAAAGCGAGAAGCGCATGGAGCTGGCGGCGGTGGCGACGGGGCTTGGGTTCTGGATCTGGGACATCCCGGGCGATGAGATCTGGGCGACGGACGAGGCCCGTGCGCTCTTTGGCTTCGATCGGTCCGAGCGGGTGAACCTCGATGCATTCCTTGAAAGGCTGCATCCGGAGGACCGGGAGGGAGTGCTCGTCTCGGTGACAAAGGCGCTCGCCGGGGGCGGCGACTACGAGAACGAGCACCGGGTGGCGTCGCCCGGCGGCGGGCCGATGCGGTGGATCGCGGCGCGAGGATCCGTCGAGTTCGACGGCGCGGGGAGGCCCGCGCGGATGCTAGGCGTCTCGCAGGACGTGACCCAGCAAAAGCAGGCGGAGCGACAGCTTGAGCAGCAGCGCAGCGAGCTGGCGCACATTTCGAGGGCGGTCGTGCTGGGGGAGCTATCGGGCTCCCTCGCGCACGAGCTCAACCAGCCGCTGGCGGCCATACTCAGCAACGCGCAAGCGGCCCAGAGGTTCCTCGCCAAGGACCCGCCGGATCTCGGCGAGGTGCGGGATATCCTATCGGACATAGTGACCGAGGACCGCCGCGCGGGCGAGGTCATCCGCCGGCTCCGCGCCCTGCTCAAGGGCGGCGATCCGAGGCGTGAGCCGCTGGCAGTGGGGGATGTGATCGAGGAGGTGCTCGCGCTGGCGCGCAGCGACCTGATCGGGCGCGGCGTGGCCGTGCATCGCGATTTCGCCGGGGGGCTGCCGCCATTGCCCGGCGACCGGGTGCAACTGCAGCAGGTGCTGCTCAATCTCATCCTGAATGGCTGCGACGCCATGGCGGAGACGCCGCCCGCCGGGCGCACGTTGACCGTCGCGACGGCCCGCGATGGCGCCATGGTGCGCGTGTCGGTGTCCGATCGTGGCTGCGGGCTCGTCGGCGGCGACACCGAGCGCATCTTCCAGCCCTTCTTCACGACGAAGAGCCACGGCCTCGGCATGGGCCTGGCGATCTGCCGCTCGATCGTCGCGGCGCACGGCGGCAGGATCTGGGCAGAACCCAATCCAGATCGCGGCGCGGTGTTCCACGTGACCCTGCCGGTGTCGCGGGAGGCGGGACCGTGAAAGATCGTCCCGGGATCGTCTTTCTGCTCGACGACGAGCCCGCTATGCTCAAGGCGCTGGGGCGGCTGTTGCGCGCCGAGGGTTTCGACGTCCGGCCGTTTGCCCGCGCCAGGGATTTTCTGGAAACCTATCGGCCGGGGGAAGGCGGGTGCCTGGTGCTGGACGTGTCAATGCCGGAGATCGACGGGATGGAGTTGCAGCGGCAGCTGGCGCAGGCGGGCATCGCGTTGCCGGTGGTGTTTCTCACCGGGCGAGGGGACATCCCCATGAGCGTTCGCGCCATGAAGGCCGGGGCGATCGATTTCCTGACCAAGCCGGTAAACGACTCCGACCTGTTGCGCGCGGTGCGCACCGCGCTCCGCGGGGCCGACCGGCGGCGGGCGGCCATCGCCGAGGCAGCGGTCCTGGGCGCGCGCTTCCAGCGACTCACGCCCCGCGAGCGCGAAGTGATGGGGGGAGTCGTCGCGGGAAAACTCAACAAGCAGATCGCCGCTGACCTGGGCACCGGAGAGCAGAACGTCAAGGTCCACCGGGGCCGGGTGATGCGGAAGATGGGCGTCCAGTCGGTCGCCGACCTCGTGCGGGTGGCGCAGAAGCTGGCGGAGGCCGGGGATCGTTGACCGAGGGTCCCGGCAGCGGTCCGCACCTGTGTTCCGATCCGCGGGCGGGTATTGCACCAAGGTGTAATGGCGGGGCGAGGCCGTTGGCGGCAGGTTCCTGCCGCGATGACAGAGTCCCGTCCATTCGTGGCGACGCTTGACGACGAGGCGCCGATGCGCAAGGCGCTTGGCCGGCTCTTGCGTGCGAACGGTTTCGGGGTCGAGAGCTTTTCCGGGGGCGATGAATTTCTGGCGGAGGCGGCGAAGCATCCGCCGGACTGCCTGCTTCTCGATCTGCAGATGCCGGGCCTTGGCGGATTCGACGTGTTGTCGATTCTTGCGGGTTGGCCCGATGCGCCCCCGGCCATCGTCATCACCGCCTTTGACGAACCGGGGGCATCCGAGCGCGCCCGCGCGCTCGGCGCCGTCGCGTATCTGCTCAAGCCGCTCGACGAGGAAACGCTCCTCGCGGCCGTGCGCGCGGCCATCGAGGGGCGTGGGGCGACCCGTGCCGCTCGCGCATTGGGGGGTGGGATCGAGGGAGACCTCAGAAGGGGAGAATCGACATGACGACGCCACGATACGGGGAGATTGCGTTGGCCGTGTTGCTGGCCGCCGCCGCGGGCGCGCCTGCAGCGCCGAGGCCCAACATCGTTCACATCGTCGCAGATGACCTGGGCTGGAAGGACGTGGGTTTTAACGGGTGCCAGGATATCAAGACGCCGAATCTCGATGCGCTCGCGGCCGACGGCGCGAAGCTCACGCAGTTCTACGTCCAGCCGATGTGCACGCCGACGCGGGCCTGCCTGATGACCGGGCGCTATCCTTTCCGCTACGGACTGCAGACGGCGGTCATCCCTTCCGTTTCCGCCTACGGCCTGGACACCGCCGAGTGGCTGATGCCCCAGTGCCTCAAGGAGGCGGGTTACAGGACGGCGATCATCGGAAAGTGGCACCTCGGTCACGCCGACAAGAAGTATTGGCCGCGGCAGCGAGGCTTCGACTACCAGTACGGCGCCATGATCGGCGAGCTCGATTATTTCACCCACGAAGAGCATGGCGTGCTGGACTGGTTCCGGGACAACCAGCCGGTGAGGGAGGAGGGCTACACCACGACGCTCATCGGCAGGGATGCGGCGAGGCTGATAGAGGGGCACGACACCGCCGCGCCCCTCTATCTATATCTCGCGTTCAATGCGCCCCACACGCCCTATCAGGCCCCGAAGGAATACGTGGATCGATATCCCGGCATCGGGGACCCCACGCGGCGGACCTACGCAGGGATGGTGGCGTGCCTCGACGACGAGGTGGGTCGCGTCGTGGCCGCGATCGAGAAGAGGGGGATGCGCGACAACACGCTGATCCTCTTCCACAGCGATAACGGCGGGACGCGCAACGCGATGTTCGCCGGCGTGATGGCCGACATGTCGAAGGTGAAAATCCCATGCGACAATGGCCCGTATCGCGATGGCAAGGGCACGCTGTACGAAGGGGCCACCCGCGTCTGCGCGCTGGCCAACTGGCCGGGACACATCCGGCCCGGCGCGGTGGATGGCCTCATCCACGCCGTCGACATCTATCCGACGCTCGCCAACCTGGCCGGGGCCTCCACCGCCAAGTGCAGGCCCCTGGATGGCGTAGACGCCTAGGAGACGATCTCGCGCGGGGCGCCTTCGCCGCGCGCGGAGATCGTGTACAACATCGAGCCCTTCCGGGCCGCGGTGCGCCGGGACGACTGGAAACTCGTCTGGCACACGCTGCTGCCGCCCGCGATTGAGCTGTTCGACCTCGCGCGGGATCCGTCCGAGCGAAACAACCTCGCCGGGCGGCACCCGGACAAGGTGGCCGAGTTGCGGGGGCGCATCGAGGCGCTGGCGAAGGAAAGCGCCAAACCGCTGTTTTTGATCGATCAGTTCAAAGCCGTCATGAAGGGCATGCGTGGCGAACCGATCTTGCCCATCGAAGAGGACTACGCCGGGGTCGAGATGCCATGAAGCTGAAGAGACGTTGGTTGTGGATGTGCGCGCTAGGGCTTGCGCTCTTCGGCTGGGGCGCGCTGTCGCGCGGGGCCGGGTTGGGCGTCTACGAGAATGGATCGCCCGACCAGGGCCGGGCGGCGGCCGGGCGTGCGGCGGCGGCCGAGGACGCATCGACGGCCTGGGGCAACCCCGCGGGCATGGTGCTGCTCCGGGAACCGGAGTACGTCTCCGGCGCGAACGCGATGTTCTTCGACGTGAAGTTCGATCCGGACGGGCGGACCGACGTGGACGGCGGCGCGGGTGGCAACGCGGGCGGGCTTCTGCCGGCGCTGGGCAGTTTCTTCGTGCAGCCTTTGAACGACCGCGTCGCCATAGGGACCAGCATGACCGGGCTGATGGGGGCGGGGCTTGGGTATGACGAGGATTGGGCCGGGCGCTACTACAGCCAGGAGTTCAGCCTGATGGCGGTGGGATTCAGCCCGTCCGTCGCGCTCCGCGTTGCCGATTGGTTCTCCGTGGGCGCGACGGCGACGATCGGCTACGCCCGCGTCAGCGCCGAGACCATGCTGAACAACGGTGGCGACGTGGTGGGCGATACGCTCGCCGACACGATCGACAACCTGCAGGGCATGCTGGACGGGCTCCCCGGCTGGGGCATCGGCTGGCTGCCGGGCGGCGGCCCAGGCGGCGGCATCTTCGATCGCGCCGGCGACCTCCGCGAGAAGATAACCGATCTGGCGGGGGCGCTGGAGCGCGCAGAAGATGTGGCCTCCTCCGACGATAACTACGACGACGGTCTGGCCGAGATCTCCGACGACGCGTGGGGGGTGGGCGCGAGCATTGGCGTGCTGGTGCAGCCGGCGCGGAACGTGCGCGTCGGCGTGGTCTACCGAAGCCCGATCGAGTTCACCTTCAAGGACACCCTGCGGGTGACCGGGCGGGGGGCCGTCATGGAGGCGCTGGCAGGCGCGCTGGACATCGAGCGCACCGACGTCGAGCTGACCCTGCGCGTGCCTCAGGAGGTCATGGCCAGCGCCGTCTGGCAGGTGTGTCCCGCTTTTGCGCTGATGGGCAACATCGGGTGGCAGAATTGGGAGGACGTGGGCGACATGAGGATCTCGGTGGATGCCGCGCAGGACGTGGATACGTCGTCCGAGATCCCGATGCTCGACACGTGGCACTTCGCGGTGGGGACGCGTTTTCGGCCGTGCCGGAGGCTGGCCGCGTCGCTGGGTTGGGCGTACGACACCTCCGCGCTCGAGCTCGATGCGCGAGGCCCCGCCCTGCCGGTGGATCGCCATATCCGCTACTCGGCGGGTATCGAGTACGACTGGAAAGAGGACGTGACCCTCGGTCTCAATTACACGCTCCTCGACATGGGCCGCAATTCGCTCGACGTGAACAGCAATCCCCTCACCGGGCATGTGTCGGGCTCCTACGACAAAGCCTACGCGCATATCGTGGGCGTGAACATGCGATGGAGGTTTTGAATCCCTGGCGTCGCGAGGGTCTAGCTATGAACGATCGATCGGCGGACTTTTCCATGGCCCTGGGCGGGCCGCTGTACCAGCTCTATGTCAAGGCGGGTCTGGCGAGGCCGCCGCTGGATCTGCTCGCGCGGCGGCTGGTGGCGATCCCGCTGTTCGCTTGGCTGCCGCTGGCGCTGCTTAGCCTGTGGGGCGGCGCGGCGTTCGGGGACGTCGGGGTGCCATTCCTTAAAGACATCGAGGCGCACGTGCGCTTCCTGATCGCGATGCCCCTGTTCATCCTGGCGGAGCCGATCGTGCACGCGCGGTTGCGGGCGGTGATCGCGCACTTCACGGATGCGGGGATCGTGCCGGCGTCGGAGCGTGGCGCCTTCGACAGGATCCTGGATGCTGCGATCCGATGGCGGAATTCGATCGCGGTCGAAGTCGCCCTGCTGGCGCTGGCATTGACGGTGGGGCGGTCTGCGTGGTTAGCCGAGGGAGCGCTCAAGACGGCGACTTGGTACGCGTATCAGGGCGCGGGCGGCGTCGAGCTGACCGCGGCGGGGCAGTGGTACACCTGGGTGAGCGTGCCTTTCTTCCAGTTCATCACCTTGCGCTGGTTCTATCGGATGCTGGTGTGGGCCGCCGCGCTTTTGCGCATCTCGCGCTTGGATCTCCGCCTGGTGCCGACGCATGCGGACCGGTCGGGCGGCCTCGGGTTCCTTGGCATCGCGGTGGAGGCCTTCGCTCCCCTGGTGACCGCGCAGGGCGCGCTGGTCGCCGGCCTCATCGCCAGCCAGGTCTTCTACGGAGGCAAGGTGGTCATGGATTTCAAGATCGAGATGATCGGCGCCCTCGTGCTCGCGATGGCGCAGGTGCTGCTGCCGTTGTGCGTCTTTCTGCCGAAGCTGGCGAAGTGCCGGCGCGACGGCCTCCACGCCTACGGGCGCCTGTGCAGCGAATACGTGGACCGCTTCGACCGGAGATGGATCCGGGGCCAGGGGCGCGAGGGGCAGGACTTGCTTGGGCACGGGGACATCGGGGCGCTGGCGGACATCGGGAGCGCCTATGATGCCGTGCGCGGCATGCGGTCGTTTCCGTTTGGCAGGAAGGAGGTCGTCCAGCTCGCGGTGGCCGCGATGCTGCCGGTGGCGCCCCTGTTCCTGACCATGATGTCCCCGGCCGAATTGTTGAAGAAGATCATGGGATTCCTGATGTGATGCCCGCGGGGATGCCGGGGGGAATTTTTTGTCCGGTTGTCCGTCCGTCACTCATCCGCGCTGAGCCAGCCGAGATCGAAGCGGGCGAACTGGATCTCGTCCCAATAGTGCCTGCTGCCCTTGGGGCCGCGCTCGTAGACGATGCCGATGGTGCCGTCGTCGAGGATGGCGATATCCGAATAGGAGGAGGGGTGTGGCCAGATGGTTTTGCCCGGCGACCAGGTGGCGCCCTCGTCGCAGCTAATGCGGACGGTCAAGTTCGTGCGGCCGTAGGGGTGGTTGGGTTGGCGGAATGGGGAGGCGGGGCTGGAGAATAGGAGGCGATTTTCGTCGTCGGGCGGCGCGAGGTGGAATCGCTCGACGGCCCCGTGGCAGCGGGGCGTGATCAAATCCTCCGCGCGGCGGAGTGGGCCCCAGGTCTCGCCGCCGTCGCGGCTGATGGCGATGCGGTGCCGCAGGTTGTCGGGGGCGTCCTCGGCGCTCTCGTCGCGCGCGACGAGCATCACGTCTCCGTTGGCCAATTCCACCAACTGGCACTCGCTGGTGTCTTGCCCGACCGTGCCGCCCAGTCTCCAGGTCGCGCCGCGGTCGTCGCTATAGAAAGCGTGCGAAAAACTGCGCAGGCGTCCGCCGCCGATATCCTCGCGATGGCGGGCGGGGACGATCAGTCGGCCAGCCTTCGGGCCAGTGCGCAGCTGGACGATGGCGTTGCCTGGGCCGATGCCGTAGCGCTGTGACCAGCCCTTGGCCCAGTCCGCAGCGCGGCCTTCGCCGGAGGGGTCGCCGTCGGCTGTGGCGATGCGCGCGCCCAGTCTGTCCCATTCGGGGCGAGTGACCTGTCCGTGGATGGAGATCGGCCCCAGCCAAGTGGCGCCGTGGTCATTGCTGGTTAAGAGGCAGAACTCTCTCTTGTTCCGGAGAAAAAAGAGCCAGAGCATTCCGGTGGCTCGGTCGATGCCGACGGTGATGTCGGTGCAGGGGCGATTCCCATCATCGAAGACGACCTGTTCTGAATCCCAGCTGCGGCCCTTGTCGCGGCTGCGTTTGAGCACGATGTCGTGGTCGCCGATGTCGCCGGGGCCGTCGTTGCGTTTCTCGGCGAAGGCCAGCAGGTCGCCGTTGGGCGCCCGGATCAGCGCGGGGATGCGGTAGTTGGGTTTGTTCTTGGGGGCGGCGGGGAAGACGGTGGTGGTTTCGAACAGGGGTGGGGATGGGGCGGTTGTTTTTTCCAGTGACGATTCGTTGGCGAGGGCGGCGCAAGCGATCAAGCTGACGATTCCGGCGACCGAACGGGCTGGCGTCTGGTGGGAGCGCGCTCGTGGCACGGGCCAAAGCCTCACGGCTTCGGCTACACTTTGGCGCGTGGTCATTGCCCGGCGCTTCCAGCGAACAGCCACCCCAGCCCGAACCGCGCGACGGTGAGCCGACCGGTCTTGTAAATAGTGACGCCGTCGGTGGCGCCGCGCTCGTAGAAGCAGAGGACGGTGCCGTCCTTCGTCGCGGCGAGGTCGCTGTAGCCGCTGAAGCCCTCCTCGAGCAGGCGGTTCACGGGCCAGGTGGCGCCGTCGTCGCGGCTCGATTTGACCGAGACGTTGATGCGGTCGCGCGGCTTGCCCGGCGCCTCCTTTCCATCCTTGCGGGAGAGGTTGTGGGGATTGGCGAAGACGATGTGCCGGTCGTCGGCGCGGCAGATGCTTCCCATGCAGATAGGCTCCAGGAGGGCGTCGTCGAAGCGGGGGGCGGACCAGCCGGTGGCGCCGTCTGGGCTGGTGGTGACGATGCGCCGGTGGGCGTCGGATTCGCTGCGGGCGTTGAGCATGACGCGGCCATCGGAGAGCTGGACGGCGACGGTCTCGTTCGGGTAGCGGAAGGGGGGCGTGTCGGGCACGGCGATGTCGCCCCGGAGCCATGTCTTCCCGCCGTCGTCGCTGTAGATCGTGGCGGTGACCGAGGGCCGATGCGCGTGGCCGCCGGTGCCGAGCGACATCCAGACCGGGACGACGAGGCGACCCTTCTTCGGGCCTTGCACCAACTGGATCCCGTGCGCGGGGCCGGTGGCGATCACCTTCCAGTCGTACTCGGGACGGAATCCCTCGAAGGTCGCGGTGATCTCGACGGGCGGGGACCACGTCGCGCCCTCGTCATCGCTGCGCATGTAGAAGCAGCGCATGTACTCGAGGCAGTACAGGAAGTGCACGGCGCCGGTTTCCATGTCGGCGATGGCGGCAGGATTGTTCGCGGTGTTGTCGCCGGGTTTGTCCAATTTTTGCGCGGCGGCGACGGGGTTGACGGGTTCCTCGCCCTCGACGTGGACGACCGTCTGCCGGGGAGCCCAGGTGCGGCCCCCGTCGTGGCTGCGGCGCATGAGGATGTCGATCGGCCCCCAGTCGCCCTTGTCGCTCTTGCGGGCCTCGCAGTACGCGAGGGCGGTGCCCTTCGCGGTGACGACGATGCCCGGGATCCGATAGAGGGCGTAGCCCCCTTGACCCGCCTCGAACAGATCGATCTTCTCGATGTCGGCGGGGGCTGCCGTGATGGCGGTGGCGAGGGTGATGGCGGTGGCGATGAGGGGTCGTTGCATGGTGTATCTCCTGACGCGAGGATAGCGCATGCGGGGCGCTTCGGCCGTCTCCTTCATCTGGTAAAATAAATGGACCAGTGCCCGGGGCATCGCCTGCGGCGGGGCGCTGGCCCGGGCCTCTCACGGCAGGAGGACGGTGGTCAGCGTCAGCCAGCCATCGGCGTCTTTGTCCTGGGTTTTGTTTGCGAAGCGGATCGGGTGGCCGCCTGGCATGGGGTTGGCGCCGCGCACGGTCAGGGTGCGGGGCCCCGGGGCCATGCCGCGGACATCGAGGGTCTCGGCCCATTGGCTGGGGGGGTCGCCGGGCAGGATGCCGGTGAACTTGCCCTTTCCTGGCCAGGACCTCTCGATCCGGCCCCCCGCGGCGATCAGCGCATATTCCACGGTCCAGTCGTGATAGAAGGGTGCAACGCCGCGATTCTCGACCTCGGCGGTCACGCGGAGGGCGGAATCCTCGATGCCGACGGTGACGGACGGGATGTGGAACTCGTAGCCCATTTTGCGGACTTGATCCATGGCGCGGGAGAGCCGGGGCTCTTGGGCTCTGGCCTTGAACATGCCGGAGTCCATGAGCCACGTGGCGTGGGTGGTGCGGACGCACTCGGCGAAATCCTGCACCTGGGCCGCGGCGGGATTCTCGTCGAAGACGATGCCCCACGCCTCGGGGCGGATCTCGCCGCCGATGGGGAACTTCTTCCAGGTGTCGGCCAGGGCGGGACCGCCGCGGTTCATCTTGGCCATGAAGAACCAGGCGTCGGCCTTTCTGCCGGTATCGAGGGTGGCCCAGGCGAAGCTGTCGTCATGGTAGCCGAAGGGTCGGCCGGCGGTGGGGGCGTACGACGGGTCGCCCTGGGCGGCGGGATAGCGCAGGAGGATCGGGGTCTTATTGAAGGCGGCCTCGTAGGCGTCGAGCACCTCGGCCTGCACGTCCTTTGGGGCCCAGAGGTCGTTGCGCGGGTGGGTGTGCCATTCGCCCCAGGTGCCGAGGAGGCCCGCCGTGATAAAGCCGACCCTCGGGTCACCGTCGTATCTCGCGCCGAGCGCGGCGATGAAACCCCGGAGGCACGCGCGGAGGTTCGGGTCGGTGTAGTCCGGTGTCTCGACATCTTTGGGCGGGAAGGGGTGCGTGTTGGTGTTTTCGTACCGGTGGACCTTGAGCCCGCGTTTCAGCAGATACTCGGGGATGACATGGGATTTGCCGGGGTACTCGAGGAAGAACCGGAAGATGGCTTGGTGGCCGCGGGCGGCGATCCCCGAAAGCAGAGCATCGAGCGCAGCCCAGTCGTGTGCCCCATCACCTTTCACCGCGGAAGAGAGCGGCAGGTAGCCGAACTCCATGCTGTGCGGGAACACGCCCGCGCGGTCGCCGGCGTACGGGACCAGTCCCTTGAGCGGGTTATCCACCACCGCCGGGGTGTATTCCAGCGCCGTGGCCTGGGCGCCCGTGGCGGCCTGGGGCGCGAGCGCGGCAAACAGCGCCGCGGCGGGTGGGAGGAAGGAGATCCATCCGGGCATGGGATGAGGGTAGGGGAGTCGGGTGCGGAGTCGAGCCGGTCTCGGGTGCCCAAAACGCGCCGTAACAGGGCCGTCGCGCGGGTCGCTCATCCGCCAGAGGCGGACAGGCAGCTCCCCGCTACGCCGCTGCCGCGTTTAACGAGCGAGATTCCGGTGTAGCGGCGAGCGTGAGCGAGCGGGGACCCACCGAAGCGTTCTATACAGGCCATCGAGCGCCTCTCAGTCGAGGGGATTGCCTTGCGGTTCGTTTTTGGGGGGAGCCGCGGCCGGCGGCGACGGTGGGGCAAATTGATTTGACCGTCGCGGGTCGGGGCCGACCATGGTGGCGGATGTTGGCGATCCCCGACCGGAGGCCGTTGGCGGCTCTCGTGGCCCAGGCGTTGCGCGAGGCGTTGCGCGGGGGCGAGTGGTCTGGCTGGTTGCCCGGGGAGAGGGCGTTGTGCGAGCGGCTGGGGGTGAGTCGGCCAACGCTGCGGCTGGCGCTGGGGGAGTTGCAGCGCGAGGGGTGGGTGGCGGTGGCGCAGGGGCGGCGGCGGCGGATCCTGCGCGGGGGTGGCGGCGGGCCGCGCCGGGCGGTGGCGATGCTCGTGCCCGAGCCGTTGTTGGGGTTGCCGGCGCAGGTGATCTTCTGGGTCGATCGGTTGAGGGAGCGGCTGGACGCGGCCGGTTGGGAGATGGAGATCCACTGCGACCGCGGCTGTTACTCGGGGCGTCCGGAGCGGGCGCTGGAGCGGCGGGTGGGATCGGCGACGGCGGGGGCCTGGCTTTTGCTGCGGGCGACGGCGAGGGTGCAGCGATGGTTCGGGCGGCGCGGGGTTGCTTGCGTCCTATCGGGGACATGCCACGGGGGGATCGATCTTCCGGCGGTGGACGTGGATCTCCGGGCGGTGTGCCGGCATGCGGCGGGGCTATTGCTGGGGCGGGGTCATCGGCGGATCGGGCTGGTGATCCATCGCGGGGAGCAGGCGGGGGACGTGGCGAGCGAGGCGGGGTTCATGGAGGCATTTCGCGCGCGGCGCGACGCGGGGGCGATGCCGGCGGTGGCGCGGCACGATGGCTCGGCCGCCGGAGTGAGGCGATGCATCGAGGGGCTGGTCCGTCGGGCGGATCGGCCGACGGGCTTGATCGTGGCGCGTCCGGCGCCGGCGCTGCTGGCCCTCACGCACCTGCAGCGGCTCGGCTTTCGCGTGCCGCGGGACATCTCCCTGATCGCCCGCGATGACGATCCGTTCCTCGACCACACGTCGCCGCAACTGACGCGCTATCGCTACGATCCCGAGATCCACGCGCGACGGCTGTTCCGGCTGCTTCTGGAAACCGCGGCGGGGCGCCCGGGCCGGCAGGTCTATGGGATGGCGCGGCTGGTTCCCGGCGAGACCGTGGCGCCAGCGGGGCGGAGAGTGTAGCCGAACGCCCCAAGGCGTTTGGCGCGTGGGCCCTGGTGGCACGGGCCAAACGCCTTGGGGCGTTCGGCTACGGGATTTTTCAGCCCCGCAGGCAATCGGCCGTCGCGCGGCAGGCCGCGGCGATGGCGGCGGAAAGGGTGAGCATCGCGATGGGGAGAAGGCCGACGATGTCGCGGCCACCGGCCTCGTCGAGGAGCCCGAATCGGATCAGAGCGGGCAACCAGAAGGCGAGGCAGCCGATGGCGAGCCAGCGCCAGAGGCGGGAACGGGCAGCTAGGCAGGCGACGAGTATCGTGGTGGTGGCGAGGATGGGCGGCAGGATCGCGAGGAACCAGACGAGCCATTCGGGGGCGCCGGCCGGGTGGCGCCCCTCGAAGCGCGGGAGCAGCGCGCTGGCGCGGCGGTGGATTTCGGCGGCGGGGCCTTCGGTTCGTTTTTGGGTGTAGCGCGCGGTGCGCCGGAGGTCGGGTTCGCCCGGATAGTCGACGTTGTCGCTGCCGCGGCACAGCAGCGCGCGGATCTGGCGGGACCAGGCGGCGCAGGCCGCGAGTGGTTTTCGCGCGAGGATGTCTCGCGCGAGGCGCATGCAGAGGGCGTCCCGTTCCGTGGGATCGGGCCTGAGGTGGTTGAGGGTGCGGTAGACGGTTGAATGGAAGTGGGTTGTCCGTTCGGCGGGAGACATGCCGGGGGTCCCTTGCAACAGAGGGGCGAGGGCCTTGCGCGCGTCCGGCGGGGCGTCGTCCAGTTCGGTATCGAGGTGAGCGATGCTGGCGTAGATGAAAGGGATCTGTGGCGAGGGGTTGAGAAAAGAGCGCGGGGCGGGGGGGGCGAGGCAGGCGGCGATGACGATCGGCAGGGCGGCGCCGAGCGCGGCGCATCCCGCGGTCGCCAGGCGCTGCATCGTGGGTCGCGGGGCGATCAGCTCATGAAGGAGGATGGTGGCGACCAGGGGCCAGGAGAGCAACGCGTTGACGCCCTGCAGGGAGGCGGCCAGCGCGGCGGCGAATGCGAAGAAGGAGGGCCATCCCGCCAGGCGGAGGGCCCAGAGAGAGATGGCCAGCGCGGTGAGCGCGAATTGCAGGGCGCCGGGCAGGATGGTGTGCGCGAGATAGATGGGCATCCCGTGGAGGCAACAGCCCAGGGCACACGCGGCTAACGGGATTGTCGCCCATCGGCCCAGCGTCACGCGGAGCGCGAAAAACATCGCGCCGAGGGCCAGCAGGACGGTGGCGTGCTGCGCCCAGACAAGGGTGACGAGCGCTGGGCCACTCGGCGCCAGTAGTGCGAGCACGCCCGTGAACAGCCAACCGCCGCGGGGTTCCAGGACGGGTGTCTCGGTTAACGTCCTGAGCGCCGAGAGGCTGCCGTCGTGCACGAGCGCAAGCGGGATCGCGACCGCCATCCAGGCGCGGGTGGCGATCGCCGCGACGGCCACGGCCAGCCAGCACGCGAACTCGCCACGAGGGCCGATCGCGCCCAGCCGATCCACCAATGACACGAGCCACCCGGGACCCCCCGGCGCGAAAGCGACCGGCTCGCGCGCCGCGATCCCCGCGCCGGCGCGGGCCCCCATCAATCTCGGGATCAGCAGCACCGACGCCAGGAACAGGCCCCACGCGAAGAAGCCGCGGCGCGGGTCCCCATCGAGGCCGAGGAACCACGAGTCGTCGTTGACGACATCGAAGAGCCGGAGCTTTCGGAAAAGAGCCTCGCCGAACACGAGCCCGGCGTGAATGCCGATGCCCAGATGCAGGGAGCGGGTGCGGATCGCCGAGGCGCACAGCAGCACATGGAGGCAGAAGACCCCGCCGAAGAGCATGCGGTCGGCGGGTTCGGTGAGCAGGTCACCGGGGTTGGCGAGGTCGTGGAAAAATGCGAACAGGATTCCGGTGACGATGACGGCCGGCCACCGGGGAAGGGCCCCCGCGGCAGTCCGCAGCAGGAACCCGCGGAAAATGACCTCCTCGACCGTGGCGATGGCCAGGCCCGCGAGCGCGCAGGTCGGGATCGCGCCCGCGACGTCGGGCCATGACCGCGGGGCGCGAAATTCAACGGCGCCACCGCACCGCATGAGCAGCGCGTATATGAGGTAACCGGCGATGCCAAACACCCAGCCGCGCCCGACCAAGCCGCGCCAGCCGGGGAAGGCCCGCAGGCCAAAGGGCAGGGGCCGCGGGAGGGCGCGATTGAAGAGCAGGGCCAACCCCAGCAGCAGCCCGCAAACGACGAGCCGCCCCGGGCCGGTGTGGCCCAGCAGCCCCGCCCCGGCGCCGAAGAGGCACCTCGCCGCGAAATCCGGCGGCGCGATCAGGATGGCGAACGCCGCCACAAACGCGGCGATCCGCACGAGCCCGTCGCGGGCGCCAAGCCACGCCGCGACCTCACGGAGGCACCGGCCCGCGCTCACTCAAAATCGTAGACCACGACCTTCTTGCAGTTCGGCCTGAAGACCTTCTCGACGAACTCGACGTGCGCCGGATCCTCCTGATAGCTATCCTGGGAAGCCTTCGAATCGAACACGATGTTCAGGGCCACCTGATACGTCTGGTCGACCACGTCGCGGGGGCTCTTGGCCATCTTGCCGACGTGGAAGTGCAGGATGCCCGGTTGCTGGTTCAGATATTTTTTGGCGCCGGCCACGAGTTCGTCCGCGGCGGCGGGTTTCGCGGGGTCCGTCCAGAAGATCACGACATGGGAGAACATGGGGCGAAGGTAGGTCAAAACTCAAAAATCAAAAGGCAAAACCACATGTGGTAGATTAAAGGTCGCCCCGTTGATCTTCGCACCGTGCCTTTGACATATGACCTTTGCCCTTTGACCTGGCGCCCCGGCGTCTCGCCGGGGCGCTAGACCGGCATCGTCGCCGGCTGGCTGCGGAGGTCTTTGGCGAGCACGCGGGAGTTGCGCCCGCTCTTCTCCCACTGCTCGCGGCGTTTGGGGGGAAGGATGTCCGGGGAGGACGGCGCGAATCCGCCCTTCTGCTCGAAGAAGGCGAAGGTCTGGGTGGAGAGCGCGAACAGGGTCTCGACGCCGGCTTCGCGGGCGACCTTTTCGACGTAGGCGAGCAGGCGCCGCCCGATGCCCTGGTTCTCGTGGCTGGCGCTCACGTAGAGGCAGGCGATCTCCGCGCGGCGGCCGTCGGCGTCGCCGTGGAGCGCGACGCAGCCGAGGACGTTGCGGTCCACCTCGAAGACGTAGTAGTCATTCAGCTGGTGCAGGATCATGGCGCGGGTCCTGGGCAGGATCTCCTGCGATTGCACCGCGCGCTTGATGAGGTTCTGTATGGACTGGACGTCCTTCTTCATCGCGCGGCGGATGGACTGGTACTGGTTCGCGTAGATCATCGTGCCGATGCCCTCGTTGAGGAAGACCTCGCTGAGGAGGGCCTCGTCGATGCGGCCGTTGACGATGTGGACGCGGTCGATGCCCTCGCGGCAGGCGGCGATGCCGTGGGCGACCTTGGAGCGGAGCTCGGGGGGGATCTCGTTGAGGCACGCCTTCTGGTAGGCCTCGGCCTCGTCGACCGACATGTGCTGGACGATCTCGCCGCCGCGCGTGAGGCGGTCATTGGCGGTCACGAAGATCAGTTTCACCGCCCGCAGCGCGCGGGCCACGGCGAAGGCGATCGCGTCGGAATTGACGCGGAAGGTGCGCCCGGCGCCGTCGAAGCCGAGCGGCGGGATGACCGGGACGATGTCGTCGGAGAGCACGCGGCGCAGGAGGTCCTCGTCGACGCGCTCGACCTTGCCGGTGTGCTGCTGGTCGATGCCGTCGATGATCCCGACGGGGTGGGCGATGACCGCGTTCGGATAGATGCAGCGGATATCGACCGCGGTCAGGCCCTCCATGATCTCGTGCGTGAGGCGGTTGGCGGCGTTGAGCGCCACGGAGAGCGTCGCCGCGTCGGTGATGCCCGTGCCATCGTAGTTGGACACCGGCGTCGCGGTCTGCGCCGCGAGATCCTTGATCTGCTGCCCGGCGCCGTGCACCAGCACGGTGCGGATGCGCAGGCTCCAGAGCACCGCGATGTCGAGGATCAGGTTCGAGATGTTCTCCCCCGCCAACACCGCGCCGTCCAGGGCGATGACGAACACCTTCTCCCGGTAGCTGGGGACGTAGTTCAGGATCCCGCGCAGGTCGGAGACCTTCATCCTGCCCGTATGCAACCGACGGGCGGGGTTTTCAACTCAAGATTGTGGCGCCC
>JAANMY010001357.1_pt1 | contig 28166 bp, 27 predicted proteins | sample 7279691 | NCBI WGS metagenome assembly JAANMY01 (sample SAMN14094543, study PRJNA606508) | bioreactor metagenome | isolation source: A lab-scale SPAN reactor treating ammonium-rich wastewater day 388 | place: Ireland: Galway | collected 2018-02-07
GTGCCTACCCCCCCCTTGTTGTCCTTCAGAAGGACAACAAGGGGGGGGGTAGGCACCTCTTCTCCAGTCGCTCGCTCCGCAGGAAAAATAAGTCAGGCACCTTTTCCTTTTCCGGGAAAAATAAGTCAGGCACCTTTTCCGGGCACCTTTTCCGCTGCTTGACCTTGAAGTCGGGTGCAAGGTGGATCATGGCGGGCAGTCGGGCCCTTTCGGGTCACGGGAAACCGCTTGTCATGAGCCAGGCCATCGCCGCCACCACCCCTTCCGGTCCGGACCTGCGCGTGAAAATCGCGGGCATGGACTGCGGCAGCTGTGCGCTGACCATCGAGAACAGCATGCGCCAGCTGCCGGGCGTGAAGTCCGTCTCGGTGAGCTTCACCACCGAATCCATGGAACTGCAGGGCGCCGTGAGCCTGCAGCAGGTCGAGCAGCGGCTGCGGGAACTCGGCTATCGCCTGCAGGGCGACTCGCCGCAGCGGCAGGCTGCCCCGGTGGAGCAACCGCGCGGTGCTGCGGGTTTCCTCCGCTTCCTCTGGTCCCAGCACCACCTGCGCATCGCGCTGGTCGTGACCGCCGCCGTCTTCGCTGGCATCCCGATCCTGGCGAACGCTCCGCCGGTCTTCGGCTTTGCGGCGCTGGACGTCCTGTTCGCCTGTGCCGTCCTCATCACGGGTATCCCGGTGTTCCTCAAGGGCCTGCGCGCCCTGCTGTTCGCCCGCCACATGACCATCGACCTGCTCATGGCGGTGGCGGCGGTCGGTGCGCTGGGCATCGGTGAAACCGGCGAAGCCGTGACGGTAATCCTCCTCTACACGCTCGGCGAGGCACTCGAGGCCTACAGCGCCGAAAGGGCCCGGGGATCGCTGCGCAGCCTCATGTCCCTGCAGCCCCAGGAGGCCACCGTACTGCGCGAGCATCGCGGCGGCCATGGGCCCGGGGAGCACGCGGATCCTGGCGCGCAGGACCACCACGCCGGCTGCAGCCACGATGATCATGATCACGACCATGGTCATGGCCATGACCACGCCGCCGGGCACTCGCACGACCAGCATGCGCACGACCACCATGGACACGAGCACCACGATCACGCCGCCTGTGGCCACGACCATCACGACGATGATCACTCCCGCGCGGGCGGGCACGGTCACGAGCACGATCATGCTCATGACAATGGCCATGCTCACGCCGAAGACCATGGCAAGCCGGCTGCCGCCTCCGGCGACGATGAGGTGCACTACCACCAGCTCGTCGTGCCGGTGGGCGAGGTGCGGATCGGCGAGACGGTCCTGGTGCGGCCCGGCCAGCGCATCCCGGTGGACGGCACGGTCCTGCGCGGTACCTCCTCGGTCAACCAGGCCGCGGTAACCGGCGAGAGCATGCCGGTGCTCCGCGGCGCAGGCGACGAGGTGATGGCCGGCACGGTCAATGGCGAAGCCGCGCTCGAAATCCGCGTCAGCCGCGCGGCGGGCGACGCCACCATCGCGCGCATCGCGCGGCTGGTGGAGCAGGCCCAGGCGCAGCGCAGCCCGGCGGAACGCTTCATCGACCGCTTCGCGCGCTACTACACCCCGGCGGTGGTGCTGCTCGCGGCGCTGGTAGTCGCCATCCCCGTGCTGCTGCTCGGCCAGCCGCTGCTCGACGGCGCCGATGGCAGCCACGGCTGGCTCTACCGCGGGCTCGCGCTGCTGATCATCGCCTGCCCCTGCGCGCTGGTGATCAGCATCCCGGTCACCGTGGTCAGCAGCCTGACCCGGCTCGCCAACCTCGGCGTGCTGGTGAAGGGTGGGGCCCAGCTCGACCGGCTCGCCGACGTGCGTGCCGTGGCCTTCGACAAGACCGGCACGCTGACGCACGGCCGCCCGCAGGTCACCGCCGTGCGCGGCGGGGACTGCGAGCACGGCGACGACACCGCGAGCGACTGCGAACGCTGCGAGGATGTCGTGGCGCTGGCGGCGAGTGTCGAGCGCGCCTCGGAACATCCGGTGGCGCACGCCATCATGGCAGCCGCCTCCTCCCGCCGGATCCAGCACCGGTATCAGGCATCGGCCGTCACCGCCCACGCCGGCCGCGGCATCAGCGGCGAGCTCGGCAACGGCATGAAGGTCGCCGTCGGCAGCGATGCCCTGTTCACCACGCCCGGCGCCATCGACGCACCGCTGTCGCAGCATGCCGCCGGCGCGCGCGATGCCGGCCAGACGGTCATGTTCGTGGCGCGTGACAACGCGGTCGTCGGTTTCATCGGCGTGCAGGACGAGGTCCGCGATGCCAGCCGCATCGCGCTCGCCGAACTGCAGGCCGCCAGCCCGCCGGTCGCCGCCGCCATGCTCACCGGCGACAATCCCCAGGCCGCCGCCCGTGTCGCCGCGCGCGTCGGCCACATCGCCGAGGTCCGCGCCGGCCTGCTCCCCGAGGACAAGTTGCGGGCCATCGAGGAGCTGCGCCAGCGCTACGGCGTCGTCGCCATGGTGGGTGACGGCATCAACGACGCCCCGGCGCTCGCCCGCGCCGACATCGGCATCGCCATGGGCGCCGGCACGGCCCAGGCGATGGAGACCGCCGACGTGGTGCTGATGCAGGACGACCTCTCCCACGTGCCGATGGCGCTGCGCATCGCCCGCCGTTCCCGCACGCTGGTGAAGCAGAACATCGCCCTCAGCCTGGGGCTGAAGCTCGCGGTGCTGCTGCTCGCGGTGCCCGGCATCACCACGCTGTGGATGGCGGTGCTGGCCGACGTGGGCGCCACCATGCTGGTGACGCTGAACGGCATGCGGGCGCTGCGCGAGAGCTGAGGCCCGATCACGGCGCGTCTTTCCTTCTAGAATGCGCGGGTGATCCGTCACCCCGGCCTGTTCTTCCTCCCCGCCCTGGCGCTGGGCGGCCTCGTCATCCTGCTGTCCTGGCGCTCGCTGGGCGCCCCGGTGCCGTTGCCGGACGCGCCGGACGGCCGGCTCGACTGCCTGTCCTACACACCCTTCGAACCCGGCTCGCGCACCACGAGAACGCCCGGCTGGGTGTCGCCGGCGCGCATCGACGCCGACCTGCAGCAGCTGCGGGCGTACACGAACTGCCTGCGGGTGTACACGCCCATCGGCAGCACGCCCGCGGTGATCCGCGCCGCGGAGAAGCTCGGCATGCAGGTGATGCTGGGCGCCTGGATCGGCTCGAACCTCGAGCAGAACGACCGCGAGGTCGCCGCCGCACTGGAACTCGCGCGCCGGCACCCGGCGACGATCAGCGCCATCGTCGTCGGCAACGAGGTGCTGCTGCGCCGGGAGATGAGCCCCGGCAAGCTCGCGGCGCTGATCCGCGAGGTGCGGGAAGCGAGCCCGGTGCCGGTGGCCTATGCGGACGTGGCGCATTTCATCGACGAGGCGCCCGAGGTGGCCAACGCCGCGGACCTGCTGCTCATTCATATCCTGCCCTACTGGGACGAGCCGGAACCGCCGTCGGCCGCCGCCGCGGTCGCGCAGGTCATGCTGGTGTACGAGCGCTTCGTCGCGCGCTGGCCCGGCCACGAGGTGATGATCGGCGAGACCGGCTGGCCATCGGCGGGCCGCCAGCGCGGTCCCGGGCGACCCACGCTGCTCAACGAGGCGCGGTTCGTGCGCGGGTTCGCCGCCGTCGCCGCTGCCCGCGGCATCCGCTACAACCTCATCGAAGCCATCGACCAGCCTTGGAAGCGCACTGCGGAGGGCACCGTGGGCGGCTACTGGGGCCTGCTGGATGAATACCGCCAGCCGAAGTTCGCGCTGCAGGGCCCGGTCTCCGACCATCCGCAGTGGCGGAGCGACGCCGCCGCCACCGCTGCGCTGTTCGCCCTGCTGCTCGCCGCGGGCCTCGGCGCCCGGCTGCGCGCAGCGGGCTGGCTGGGCTGGACGGCGGTGTCACTGGCCTGCGCCTTCGCGCTGATTTTCCAGTGGGAGACCGCGCTGGTCATGAGCCGCAGCATGGCGGGCTGGATCGGTGCCGGCATCGCGGCAGCCGCAACGCTGTTCGCAGCCGGCCTGTTGCGCACCCTGCTCGCGCACGATGCGCGGCCCGCCGTGCCGCCCGCCAGCTTCGCGGCGGCGGCCGCTGCGCTGGGCCGCCCGGTGGCACTGTGGCGGGACGCCTCGCTGCGGCTCGGCGCCTTCGCCGGCCTGGTGATGGTCGCGGCCGCATGGATCAGCCTGATGCTCACCGTCGAGCCCCGCCACAGCGACATCCCGGTCGCCGCCTTCGCACTGCCGGCGGTGGCGCTGGCCATCCGCCTGGCCGGGCGCGCGGGGTGCGACCAGCGTGAAGCCGCGCTGCTGGCCGTGCTGCTGCTCTGCTGCGGGCTGTGGCAGCTCGAGCCGGAGAATCCCGAGTCGCTCGCCTGGCTCGCCATCTGCCTGCTGCTGGCGCTGCCCTGGGGCGGCAGCCTGTGCAGCACCCTGGCGCGGCATGGCCCCCGCGGTTCCGGACCCCGCAGCGCCTGATGCCATGGCAGCAACCCTGCGCAGTTGACCGGACGCGTTGACACGCCTGGGCAAGGGCGCAAGCTCTGCCCATGGCCGGTGCGTCCTTTCGGGACGCAGTGCCAACGCCCTCGCAACATGCACCGCGCGGTGCACGAGAACCATAACGAGGGGGCCATCACGGGCATCTTCAGCTGCGCATGCGGGAGGTTCCGTCATGAACACATCGGCAATCCGTTCCCTCACCCATCTCGCCGGCAGCACCCTGGGCTGCCTGGTCGCCACGGCCGCGCTGGCCTCGCCGGTCGTCAGCACCTACATGTATATCGACGGTTACACACCGGGCATCTTCTGGACAAACTTCAGCAACCCCGGCGGGTCCTCGACCGACGAGACCCGTGTCGAGGGCTACGGCAACCCGGGTGAGGTCGACGTCACCAGCCGGGCACGCGCCTGGGTTTCGACAGCGAATGGCCAGTACGCCATGGGTGCGCGGGCGGAGCTGGACGCCCGGTACGTGCCGGCCAGCCTGATGCAGCCGACCGGCGCGTTCAGCAACACCGCCGAAGTGCTGGCCATCAGCCAGATCCAGGATGAACTCACGTTCACGGCACCCGGCGTCGCGCCCGGCACCTCCATCAGCGTCAGCCTCGTCTACCAGCTGTCGGGCATGGGTTACACCTGCGCGCCGGTCGGCTGCATCGTCCTCGGCCGGCCAGGCGAGATTCCGGCGAGCGCGGTCTACGGTGAAATGCAGAGCACCATCGGCCCGGGCTGGGAATCGGCGACGTATCGCATCGATTACCCCGCCCCCGGCTCGGCATTCACTCACAGCTTCAGCATCGCGAACGGCAGTTCCCAGGCCTACACCCTGCTGCTGAGGGCCCGGGTGTTCAGCGACACGACCGATGGCAAGGCGCTGAACATGGACATCGATCCGGGCTACTTCCAGACCCAGGGCGACGCCAACTACCTGTCGACACTCACGATCACCGGCATCCAGGCGTTCGACGGCCAGGGGACCCCGCTCGAGGGATTCACCGTCACCAACTCCGATGGCGTCGCGCTGGCCGTGGTGCCGGTGCCATCGGGTCTCTGGCTGTTCGGGCCGGGCCTGCTGGCGCTGCTCCAGCGATCGCGACGACGACGGGCAGCCTAGGCCATGAACTCCCGCGGGTCCGGCGGCTCCTCGCCGACCCGTGGCAGGCGCAGCAGGCCAGCGAGCACGGCCGGAGTCGACCAGCCGGGGTCGTAGAGGTACAGGCCGAGGCCACCGGCGAACAGCGCCGCCGCCGCGAAGCCCGCGGCCGCGCGGCGCCGCGTGAACCAGGCGAGCACCGCGAGCGCCAGGCCAGCCTGGCCGTAGTGGGGCGGAAAGGTCAGCGCGATCAGCGTGTCGCGGAGTGCACACAGCGCCGGTGGCATCGCCGTCTCGCACAAGCTGTGCAGCGCCTGCGGTTCGATCACCATGAACCTTGCGGTCCATCCCAGGTACGTTCCCGCCGCCAGCGCCAGCAGCCCCAGCAGCAAGGCAAATGCTTGAAGGCGGGGCTCGCTGCTCATGCCCGCATTGTAGTGCGGACGGCAGCGGCGTTGCCTCCCGCACGGCCCGGTACCGCCCGGAGGATCACATCCCGCACGGCCCGGTACCGCCCGGAGGATCACATCCTGTACGGCCCGGTACCGCCCGGAGGATCACATCCCGCACGGCCCGGTACCGCCCGGAGGCAGGGGTCTCCGAACCAAGCGAGTATCGGGGAGCGACTTCGGAGACCCCTGCCGCAAGGGCGGTCCGCAGCGCTGAAGCGAAGCAACGCCGCGGCCGTCCGCACTACAATGCGCAGCCATCGAGCCGCGGAAAGCACTCTCATGGAAAGCACCCGCCTCTGGTTCGCCCGCCTGGTCATGGCCTATGCCCTGCTGATCTTCAGCTTCGGCAGCTGGCTCTACATCGCCGAACCGCTCGAGCACATCGCACGCTTCGGCATCAGCGCCAGCGGCAGCCCGGAATCCATCAACTTCCTGCGCGCCGGGCCCGGCGCGCTGTTCCTGTCGATGGCGCTGTTCGCCGTGGCCGGCCTGCTGCGCCCGGCCTGGCTGCGCGAATGCCTGCTCCTGCTGGTGATCATCAATGCCTGCGTCGTCGCCGTGCGGCTGTTCGGCATCGGCATCGAGGGCACCACGCCGATCCAGCTCTCGGAGCTGCGCAACGAAGGCCTCTCCTGGCTGCTGTTCCTCGGCGCCCTGCTGGCCTGCCCGGCAGGCAGAACATCGGCAACGTCATGCTGACCTGCAGTGACGGGAATGGTTGCGGGCTGCCCGAAACCTTGCGATCCCCGGCGCAGGCACTACCATGGCCTGCATTCCAGAGGAGAACACCATGAAACTCTATTACAGCCCGGGCGCCTGCTCGCTGGCCTCGCACATCGCGCTGCTCGAGGCGGGTCTTTCCTTCGAGGCGATCAAGGTCGGCCGCGACAAGAAGACTTCCGATGGCAGCGACTTCAACACCATCAACCCCAAGGGCTACGTGCCCGCCCTCGCCCTGGACGACGGCCAGGTGCTCACCGAGGGCACGGCGGTGCTGCAGTACATCGCCGACCGCAATCCGTCATCGGGCCTCGCGCCGCCCGCCGGTGACCTGCAGCGCTACCGCCTGCTGGAGTGGCTCGGCTACATCAACTCCGAGATCCACAAGAACTTCTCGCCCTTCTTCAACCCGGCCGCCACCGCGCAGATGAAGGAGATGGCGAAGGCGAACCTGCAGCGCCGGCTGTCCTTCGCCGAGCAGGCGCTGGGCGACAGGCCCTACCTCCTCGGCGAACGCTTCACCGTCGCCGACGCCTATCTCTTCGTCATCCTCGGCTGGGGCCAGCCGGCCGGTGTCGACATCGGCCAGTGGCCGGGACTCAAGGCGCTGCACGCGCGCGTCGGCGCGCGCCCGAAGGTCCAGGCGGCGATGAAGGCGGAGGGCCTGGTCAAGTAGTCAGGCGGACTGCGCCGTGCTCGAGGGCCGACGCCGGGCCCGGCGCAGCACCACCGCCATGGCGGGCAACAGCCAGATGCCCGCCGGCACCGGTACCACCGCGGTCTGGATCGCGCCGACGGCATCGATGTCGGCGCCTTCCGGACTGGTCTCCGGGTCACCCGTGACCAGATCGGTGATGCGCACGTAGCTGAACAGGTCGGTCGTGCCGAAGCCGAACTTGTCGATGTCGAAGCCGTAGGTGAAGACGCCGATGCTGCCGCCGGCACCGCCGCTGATGCTGCCGACATTGAACCAGGTGTTGCCGTCGGCGCTGATGTCGAGCGTGGTCGCCTCCGACACGCCGACCTCCACCAGGTAGAGGTCGTTGAAGCCGTCGCCGACACCGATGGCGCTGCCCGATGCGCTGCTTCCGGACAGGACGTTGTCCGTGAAGCGCAGCGTCAGCACACCTGCATTGCCCAGCGAAGTGAATTTGCAGTTGCTGGTGCTGGGCGCCGAGAAGCAGGCCAGACCGTTGGTGGTGTTGACGTCGGGCACGCCGAGGGCATTGTTGGCGTCGAGGAACGCCGGCGCCGGTCCCGCGCCCGGCGAGAAATTCACCACCTGGTCCGCAAAGGACGCGGCACCCTGCGGGAACTCGACACCGTTGTAGATCGCCGCCGGGGCTGGAGCAAAGGCCAGCATCGGCAACAGGATTGCAAGCACGCGTGCGAGGTTGTTCATCGTTATTCTCCTCCGCGACTGCAAATCCAGTATACGCCCGACCCCCCGGGCAGCAAGGCCTCCCCCTTCCCTGCATGACATAGCGGGCGCAGCGCGACGGCACCCTCCCCGGGTTGCCGGCTAGAGCGTCTGTTTATATATCTTCCCGTCCTTCATGATCAGCCGGACATTTTTCTCCGGGTCCTCGAGCAGTCGCACATCGGCCAGCGGGTCGCCGTCGACCACCAGCAGGTCGGCGTAGGCCCCCTCCCTGACGACGCCCAGCGGCCCCTCCTGCCAGGGATTGCGCGGCCCGGTCAGCGCCAGCAGCTTCGCGTTGACGCTGGTCGCCTGCCTGAGGATTTCCAGCGAGGTGAACCAGCGCAGGCGGTAGCCGAACTCGGCAGGCCCGGCTTCGTAGGCACGCATCGAACCGAAGGCATCGGTACCGAAGGCCACCGGGATGCCGAGCTTCTTCGCGTTGCCCATGAGATTGTCGACACCGGCGATCACCTGCGCACCCTTGCGGCCGCGCTCGGTGTTTGCCGCGCCGGGCCCAAGGAAGCGACGCGCGGCACCGAAGGACTGCGAGGAGAGGTAGGCACCTTCGGCCTTGATCCGCCGCAGCGTGGCCTCGGAGATCAGGTGCCCGTGCTCGATGACCTTCACGCCGGCGTCGAGCGCGCGGTTGACCGCGGCGTCGGTGTAGGCGTGCACCGCCACGTACGTGCCCCAGTCCGCGGCCGATTCCACTGCCGCGCGCATCTCCTCGAGGCTGAACTGCGTGGTATCGATGGGATCGTACTGCGAGGAGATGCCGCCTCCCGCCATCATCTTGATGGCGGTGGCGCCCTGGCGCAGCGACTCGCGCACCGCGCGGCGCACCTCGGCCGGCCCGTCGGCGAGCAGCGTGTAGCGCTGCTCGAAGGCGTCGGGCACGCCGCCGCCATTGGGATGGCGTTCCATGAGTTCGCGGAAATCCCCATGCCCGCTGGTCTGCGAGATGAACGCCGCCGAGGTGTAGACCCGGGGACCGTCGGCGACGCCCTCGGCGATGGCGCGCGCCAGGCCCTGCGAGGGACCACCGAGATCACGCACGGAGGTCCAGCCGTGCATCAGCACGATGCGTGCCGCCTTCAGCGACAGCGCATCGACATAGCCGGGATCCTCGCGGAAGGGCTGGTCCGTGGGCAGCGCCAGGTGCGTGTGCGCATCGATGATGCCGGGCATCAGCAGGCGGCCGCCACCATCGATGACGGTGGCACCGGCCGGCGCCTCGATCTGCGCGGCGATGCGTCGGATGAGGTGGCCCTCCACCAGCACGCTCTGGCCGGGCGTGGCGCGGTCGGCCACGCCATCCCAGACGCTGACATGGCGGATCAACACCGCCGGCGCAGGGGCCGCGGCCGCGGGCGGCGGCCCGCCGGGGCGACCCTGCGCGCCGGCGACGGCGCCGGGCAGCAGCGTGCACAGGCCGGCGGCAACTGCGGTGAGCAATGAGCGATGCATGGTGATGTCCTCCCGAAGCCCGCGCCAGTCTACGTCCAGCACCGGCCTGCGGCGCAATCAGCGCCGGTTCCTGTCCGCACGCTGGCGCCAGCCGTAGTGCGGGTGGCGCGCAAGCAGCACCGGGTCGCGGAACAGCAGCACCAGCAGCGCGCCGGCGACGAAACCGCCGACATGCGCCCAGAATGCGACACCACCGCCGCTGCCCGCCATGGAGCCCACGCCGCCAATCAGCTGCACCAGGAACCAGTAGCCGAGCATCCACAGGGCGGGAATGCTGAAGGTGGTCACGTAGAAGCCAAGCCAGAACAGCATCTCCACCCGCACCCGCGGATAGAGCATGACATAGGCGCCCATCACGCCACCGATGGCGCCCGAGGCACCCACCATGGGAATGGCCGAGTCCGGGCTGGACAGCACCTGCAGGCCGGCCGCCGCCAGCCCGCATAGCAGGTAGAAGGCCACGAAGCGCCCGTGGCCCATGGCGTCCTCGACGTTGTTGCCGAAGATCCAGAGGAACCACATGTTGCCGATGATATGCAGCCAGCTGCCATGCAGGAACATGTGGCTGAACAGCGTCAGCCAGTCCGCCTGGCCGGTGACCACGCACCAGCTGGCGGGACCCAGCTGCACGCGCGTGCCCGCGGCAATCGTCTGCAGCAACTCGCCGGGTACCAGGCCCAGCGTGCACACCGAGCGCGACAGCGCCGGCTCGCGGCCGAAGCCCTCGACGGAGATCCAGGCCAGCACGTTGAGGCCGACGATGGCCCAGGTGGCCCAGGGCGTGAGGAAATGCGGGTTGTCGTCGCGGATCGGGATCAAGGGCGCGCTCCGGGGCGGACGCTAGCATACGGCCCGTTGCCGGAGCATGGGTTACCATGGCGACATCCGCACCCGTTCCGGCAGGAAGACCGCGATGACCCGGCCCATTCCCATCCAGATCGTCTCCGACATCGTCTGCCCCTGGTGCTACATCGGCAAGCGACGACTGGAGAAGGCACTGGCCGGACGCCCGGACCTCGCGGTGGAGGTCACCTGGTTCCCGTACCAGCTCAGCCCCGACATGCCGCGCGAAGGCCGCGACCGGGCCGAGCACCACGCCAGCATCTTCGGCGCCGAACGCGCCGTGCAGATCCGCGAGAAGATGCAGACGCTCGGCGCCGCCGAGGGCATCGCCTTCGACATGCCGCCGGGTGCCCGCGCGCCCAACACGCTCTCGGCCCACGTGCTGATGTACTGGGCGTCGCGCTCCGCCGGCATCGACCAGAACCTGCTGGCCGAGAAGCTCTTCCACGCGCACCATGTGCGCGGCGAGGACATCGGCAACCCGGTGGTGCTGGCCGGCATCGCCAGCGAGGTCGGCATGAATGCCGCCGAGGTGCTCACCGCACTGCGCGACGGCACCGACGAGGACACCGTGCGCGGCCTGATCGGCCAGGCGCGCCAGGCCGGGGTCAGCGGCGTACCGTTTTTCATCTTCGATGGCCGCCACGCCCTCTCCGGGGCCCAGCCCCCGGAGGCCATCATCGAGGTGCTGGAGGAGATCACCCGCAGCGAGGCGGCGCACTGAGGCCCGCCAGGGAGGCCTGCATGAGCGAAACGTTCACGCCTGTCAGCAAGCCACAGGCCGAGTGGCAACGCATCCTCGAGCCGGCCCGGTTCCGCGTGCTGTTCCAGGATGGCACCGAGGCACCCTGGTCGAGCCCGCTCAACGAGGTCAAAGGCAAGGGCACGTTCATCTGCGCCGCCTGCCACCTGCCGCTGTTCGCGGCCGATGCAAAGTTCGACAGCGGCACCGGCTGGCCCAGCTTCTTCCAGCCCATCGATCCCACCCGCATCACCACCAGCACCGATTTCAAGCTCGGCGTGCCGCGCACCGAGTACCACTGCACCCGTTGCGGCGGCCACCAGGGCCATGTGTTCAACGACGGCCCCGCGCCGACCGGCCAGCGCTACTGCAACAACGGCGTGTCGCTGCTGTTCGTGCCCGAGGGACAGCCGTTGCCGCCGCTGAGGGACTGAGCGCGCATGGCAATCTTCCTCGTCATCCTGCGCGACGTGCCGGACAACGCCGGGATCCGCAGCAGCCTGCTCGCCGAGCACATGGCGCACGTCGGCCGGCATCTGGGCGCGATCCGCCTCGCGGGCCCCTGGCTGCGCGACGCGGACGGCAAGCCCGGGGGCGGGCTGCTGCTGGTGGAGGCCACCGATGCCGCCACGGTGCGCCACATGGTCGAGGAGGATCCCTATTTCCGTGCGGGCCTGTGGGAGGACGTGCAGGTGCACGCGTTCCGTGACCTCGTCAATGCCTGGCGCGACGCCCCGGCCGGCGCGCCAGGCTGATGCCGTGCTGGTCCCCGCCCTGCTCCTCGCCCACATCATCGTGGTCGGCTACTGGCTCGGCGCCGAACTGGTCATCAACAGCACCTATCGCTACGTCGCGTTCTCCGCCGGGTCGGCGTTCACCGAGCGCGACCGGCTCATGGACCACGTGATGGACGTCGATCAGCACGTGCGCTACGCGCTGGTGCTGCAGGCGGGGCTGGGCACCGCGCTGCTCGCGCTCCTCGGCTACGCCCCGGGCGGCACCGCCACGGCCTGGGCCGCGGCGGGCGGCGCGGCGGCGTGGCTCGCGCTGGTCGAGGCGACCCACCGCCTGCGCCGGCGGCCGGCTGGCCAGCGGCTCGCCGGCATCGACCGCGCCCTGCGTTACCTGGCGATCGTGGCGCTCGCCGGCGTCGCCCTCGCCACCACGTGGGGAGGCGCGTCCCTTCCGCGCTGGCTCGCGTGGAAGTTCGCCCTGCTGGCGCTCGTCGTCGCCTGCGGCCTCGGCATCCGCTACGCGCTGATGGCCTTCTTCGCCGCGTGGCAGAACCTCGCCACCGCGGGCTCCACACCGCATACCGAGCAGCGCGTGCGCGCCACCTGCATACGCGCCACCGCCATCCTCGTGCTGCTCTGGACCGGCATCGCCGGCGTGGTGGCGCTCAGCCTCTTCAAGCCTGCCTGACTGCAGGGACCCCGACGAAACAGCATTCACCACCGACCACGAAGGACAGCATCCATGACCAACGACAACCCGCTTTCCCGCCGCCTCTTCCTCGCCGCCGCAGCGGCCGGCGCCGCCGGTGCCGCCAGCACCGCGACGGCCGCCGCCACCGCAGGAAATGCCGCAGCCGGCGCACGCGGAGCAGTCTCGGTGCCGGCCAACGGCCGCAAGTACGAACGGGTGCCGCTGCGCCGGGACAGCGTGGTGGTCTCCGCGGTGCAGTCGCGGATCCGGGCGGTGGACGGCAAGGCGCCGGCCAGGGGCATCCGCGAGAACCTCGCGCACATGATCGAACTCATCGACAAGACCCAGTACTACGGCGGCCGCAAGGACCTGCTCTGCTTCCACGAGTTTCCGCTGCAGGGCTGGGATCCCTGGGACCGCGCCGAACTCGAGCGGTTGTCCATCGACCTGCCCGGCGAGGAGACCGAGGCGCTGGGCGCCAAGGCGAAGGAATACGGCTGCTACATCCAGTTCGGCGCCTACGCCCGCGACCGCGACTGGCCCGGCCACGTGCTGTCCATCACCTCCATCATCGGCCCGGACGGCAAGCTGGTGGCGCGTGACTGGAAGGCGCGCAACATCGTCGGCGTGTTCCCGGACTTCGAGCTGGTCACCACCACGGTGTACAACGTGCTCGACCGCTTCGTGGAAATGTACGGTGTCGATGCGCTGGTGCCGGTGCACCGCACCGACATCGGCAACCTCGCCACCTCCTCCACGCAGCTCGAGCCGGAGATCTTCCGCGTCATGGCGCTGAAGGGCGCGGAGCTGCTGCTGCGCACCGCCTCCGGCGGCTTCGAGGCCGAGGACATCCAGATGGTGTCGCGCTACAACCGCGTGTTCTCGGTGATCGTCAACAACGCGGTCTCGCCCGACAACCCGCACTTCATGGACGATGCCAACGGCCGCTCCGGCGGCACGGCCATCTACGGCCCGCGCGGCGAGGCGCTGGCGAGCGCGGGCTCGAAGTTCGAGCAGGATGTCATCGCCAGGCTGCCCATGGCCCAGTACCGCGCCACGCACAGCATCCCGGACGTGCACCTCGCGCTGTATGCGGCGGCCTTCGCCGCCTACCAGCCGCGCCAGGCGCCGGGGCTGTTCAGCAAGTACCTGCCGAAGGACCTGAAGGACGCCAAGCGCTTCCTGGATGCCGAGGACCGCTGGCGCTGAGCGGCCTCGCGCAGCTGCCGGCGGCATGGCAAGCTAGGCGACCCGTTTCTCCGGCGATCGTGAGCAAGCCATGTCCAGCAGCCCGGGCCAGGCGCCCGTCATAGGCGATATCGTCACCCTGCAGGGCCACATCCTCGCCCAGCAGTCACGCCATCCCGAGGCGACCGGAACCCTGTCCTGGATCCTCTCGGCGTTGTCGATATCGGCGAAGATGATCGCCGCCCAGGTGCGTCGCGCCCGGCTATCCGACGTGCTCGGCGCGGTCGGCACCGGCAACGTGCAGGGTGAGCAGCAGCAGAAGCTCGATGTCATCGCCAACGAGATCCTGCTGCGCACGCTCGGCGGGCGCGAGGGCGTGGCGATCGTCGCCTCGGAGGAGAACGAGGAGCCGGTGATCCTGCGCAGCGCCGCGGAAGGCGAGCGCAAGTACTGCGTGCTCTTCGATCCGCTGGACGGCTCGTCCAACCTCGATGTCTGCGGATCGGTGGGCACCATCTTCAGCATCCTGCGCCACGACCGGCGCGCCAGCCGGGCCGAGGACTCGCTGCTGCAGCCGGGGCGGCAGCAGGTGGCGGCGGGCTACATCCTCTACGGGCCCTCGACGATATTCACGCTCACCATCGGCACGGGCGTCGACATGTTCGTGCTCGACCCCGCCATCGGTGCCTTCGTGCGTGTCGAGCAGGGCCTGCGCATTCCCGCCACCGCGAAGAGCTACTCAGTCAACGAAGGCAACCGGCTCGCCTTCCCGGCCGGCTACCAGGCCTACCTCGACCACGCGCAGCGCAACGGCTACTCCAGCCGCTACGCGGGCGCGATGGTTGCCGACGTGCACCGCATCCTGCTCAAGGGCGGCGTGTTTCTTTATCCGCCGACCACCAAGGCGCCCAAGGGAAAGCTGCGCTTGATGTACGAGGCCAATCCCATGGCCATGCTGGTGGAACAGGCGGGCGGCAAGGCGCTGAGCGGGCCCGGGCAACGCATCCTCGACGAGCAGCCTGCCGGCATCCACCAGCGCACCGCGGTGATCATCGGCAGCCCCGGCGAGGTCGACCAGGTCATCGGCCACCTCTGAGGCCGGCGGCGCGACGGCCATGGCCGCGGACGACAGCACCGGCCCCTGGCCCGAGTTCCTCGTCGCGAAAGGCGCGACGCTGCGCCAGGCCGTGGAAGGCCTGGGAACCTCGCAACACCTGGACACCGCCGCGCTGGCCGCCGGCCAGCGCCGGCAGCTCGCGCAGCTGCTGCGCTCGGCCGCCCGGCATGTCCCCTGGTACGAAGGCGCGGCCTGGATCCGGCCCCTGCTCGCAGCCATCGATAGCGGGAGCGGAGAATTCCAGGAACTCTGGTCTGCAGTGCCGCTGCTCGGCAAGGCCGAGCTGCGCGATCACGCCACCCGGCTCGCCGCACGCAGCCTGCCTGCCGCACAGCTGCCACTCGGCGTCACGCGGACTTCCGGCTCGGTCGGCATTCCCGTCGAGGTGAAGACCACGGCGCTGACCCGCCTCGCCTGGGACGCGCTCACCGTGCGCGAGCACCTCTGGCGCCAGCGCGACTTCGGCAAGCGCCTGGGCATCATCCGCAGCCTGATGCGGGCGCAGGCCGTGCCAGGAGGCAGCAGCCAGCCGGACTGGGGCCCGCCCGCGGGCAGCCTGTGGCGCACTGGAAAGGCCTCGGTGATCCATATCGGTTTCCCGCTGGACGAGCACATCGCCTGGCTGCGCCGCTTCGACCCGCATTACCTGCTCTCCTACCCGAGCCTGGTGGCCGCGTTGCTCGACGAACTGGGTCCGGGCGGGCGCCCGCCCGCGCTGGAAGAAGTGCGCATGATGTCCGAGCCGCTGGACGCCGGTCTCGAGGCGCGCCTCGTGAATGACTGGGGCGTGCGCGTTGCCGATGTCTACTCGGCCAACGAGGTGGGCAACATCGCCTTCCGCTGCCAGGAGAACCGCCTGCACGTGCAATCGGAAGCGATCCTGGTCGAGATACTCGACGACGCCGCGCGTGCCTGCGCCCCGGGCGGGATGGGCCGCGTGGTGCTGACTTCACTGCACAACCTCGCCATGCCGCTGATCCGCTACGACATCGGCGACTTCGCGCGATTCGGCGAGCCCTGCCCCTGCGGGCGGGCGCATCCGGTGCTCGACAGGGTGCTCGGTCGCGTGCGCAACCTCGCGCTGGCGCCCGACGGGCGACGCTTCTGGCCCTCGGCGCTGGCGAGGATCCGCGAGGTGCCCGGCATCCGCCAGTTCCAGTACGTGCAGACCGCGCCCGGCACCATCGAACTGCGGCTGGTCCTCGGGCGGGCGCTCGACGCGGCCGACGAGGCCAGGCTGCGCGACCTCACCTGCAGCCTGCTCGGCCATCCCTACGAGGTGCTCATCTGCCCGGTGCCGGCCATCCCCCGCGGGCCGACCGGGAAATTCGAGGAGTTCCTCTCGCTGCTGGCAGCGGCCGGGGCCCGCCCCCCCGGGAGCGCGGACCAGGACTCCGCTCCAGTATGACCACGTCTTGCCAGTTTATAGACAGTTCACTAATGATCATGTCTTGACACACTCTATACACGCGCCTACGTTATCAACATGTTGGCCGCGCGTACCTATTCCATTACCGAAATGCAGGCGATTTCGGGCTTCGACCGGCGGACCATCGTCTACTACCTGCAGCAGGGCCTCGTACCCCGCGCCGGACGGCGCGGGCCCAACACCCGCTATTCGCAGGACGCCCTGCTCCGGCTGCGCTTCATTCGCGGCTTCAAGGATCTCCAGGACCAGGGCCGCTGCGGTACCGTGACGCTGCGGGAGATCGGCGCGCTGCTCGCCATGCTCGAGCCGGCCCAAGTCGGCGTGCTGGTCGAGCGGGGCATGCCGATGGAGGATCTCGCACCGCTGCTCGAGCGTCTGGCCAGCGACACCGCCACCCCGCCCGTTGCCTCGCCGCCCGTAGCCGCGGTCGAGGCTGCCGTGCCCGCACCGACAGGCGTCGCGACTGCGGCAGCGGAAACGCCTGCGGCCCCACCCCGCCCCGCACCGGGCCTGCTCGGTCCCTCCGGCCCGCGCCGCAGCTACGGCCTCGCGGATGCAGGCATCCGCCAACGCATCAGCGCGCCGGCCTCCTCCGCGGAGGCGCCGCCGGCCACCACGTCTCCGGCGGCGACGACCGCGACGACGGAAGCGGCGCCGCCATCGTCGGCCACGCCGTCTTCACCGGCAGCCACGACACCCGCCACGGCGGCCGACATCATGGCGGAGCTGGGGCGGCTGCTGCGCGAGCTCGAACTGCGCCCCGCCATGAGCGGCCGGCGCCTGGCACCGGGCGCCAGCGAACAGTGGACGGAGATTCCCATCACCAGCCGCGTGTTCCTCTCGGTACGGGGGCTGTCGCAGGACGATGCACCGCTGGCGGATGCCGTGGCGCGTGAAATGAAGAAGGTCCTGCGCGGGCGCTGACCGGCGCCCGGTCGTTCAGCGCTGCTCGATGCCGCCGCGCGGCCGGCCGGCCTGCTGCCCGGCGCCCGGGTCGAGGTCCGCGGGGCCGAGCTGGTCGAGGTAGTACTGCACCGGCCAGCGATGCCCGCCCCAGCGATAGCCGCGACGGCTGGCAGCATGCGTCACATCGATGCTCCAGGCCTGTTGCAGGGCTTCGTTGGTGCCACGCACCCCATCGTCGGTGTTGATGAAGGCCTCGGCCTGGTCGGCGCAGGCGCCGTGGTGGCGCACGCCCCAGCTGGCATCGAACAGGCCGGCGATGCCGATCGGATCGAGGAAGGTCATGTCGATGCGCGCCGGCTGCTTCGCGGCCGCGCGATAGGCACGGCAGAAGGCATCCATCGGGTAGGCGCCGGCGCTGTGGCCGACAAGGTGGATGTAACGCAGGCCACCGAGGCGCGCGGCCTCGCGGCCGAGTTCCGCGCCGACATGCAGGCCCACGGCGCGGGCCCGCAGCAGGTTGTCGGACCAGGGCGACCAGATGTAGCGGATCACCGCGGTGCCCGGGGCCTGCGTGGCGAGCTGCCTGAAGCGCTGCTCGACCGCGATCAGTGTCGGCTCCTCGCGCCCGCGGCTGCCGTGGAAGAGGACCACCAGCCCGGTTGCATCCGGCGGCGCGCCGAGCGCGGGCACGGCGAACCCGGCCGGCACGCGGGTATAGACCTCGAGCCCGGCGAGCGCTGCCACCAGCAGCACCGCCGTGCCAAGCAGGATTCTCTTGAGCATGATCATGATCCCTCCTGGGCGCGCAGACGCGGCATCACGCTCTCCGCAAACAGCCGTGTCTGCTCCACCATCGCCGCCTGGCGCGCGCCGTGTGGCGCGGGCACCGGCGAGCCGCCGAGCAGGTAGACATGATCGAGTCCGCGTTCGAGCAGCGCGCCCAGGCGCGCCTCGCATTTCGCCGGTGGTCCGCAGATGGAGAACCAGTCGACGAACTCGTCGTCGATCAGCCCGAGGTGACTGCCGTCGTCGCGTGCGTGGCGGGCCATGTCGTAGCCGGCCTGCATGGCCTCGGCCACCGGTCGCAGGCGCGGCGGCAGGTGTTCGAGCGGCGAATGCTTCATGCCGGCAAAATGCGCGACCATGCCCGAGATCATGCGCCCGAGTTCGATGGCGCGTCCCTGGTCCGGATCGCAGACGAGATTGACGTAGGCGCCGACGCGGATGGAACGGCGATCCCTGCCGGTCTCGGCCAGCCGGGCGCTTAGAGTGGCGAGTGCCCAGTCGATGCGCTCCGGTGCGCTGCCTACGGCGAAGCTGATGCGATCGGCGACATCCGCCGCCATGCGGATCGTGGCCGGTCCGGTGCAGGCCACGTCGATCGGCACGGCCGGCAATCCGGCGTCCTCCAGCCAGCGCAACCGCGACGGCGTGCCGTTGCGCATCACCTCCTCGCCGCGCAGGTAGGCCTGCAGTTGCTCCACGTAGCGGCGCAGCTCCGCCGTGCTGGCGCCGCGCCGGCCGATGTGCGCCGCCGAGGAGTCACCGCGGCCGATGCCGCAGACGGCGCGGGCCGCCGATTCCAGTTGCAGCGTGGCCAGCGCGCTGGCCGTGACCGAGGCGTCGCGTGTGTTCGGGTTGGTGACGCCGGTACCGAGGCGAAGGCGCCCGGTGCGTGCCGAAGCCAGGCCGAGCTGGCCCCAGGGATCCGGCGCCAGGCACTGGGTGTCCGGGCAGAGCAGGATGTCGAAGCCCATGGCCTCGATCTCCGCGGCCAGCGCGGCGGTGTAGCCCGGCGAGGGCTCCATGACGATGCCGAACTCGGTCATGGCGCTTGCCGGTGTCGCCTGCCGCAGCGGATGGCTGGCGGCTTACTCGACGTTGCCGCGCACCCTGGGGCGAAGCTCGCGGTATCCCGGCCGCTGCGCCGACAGCTGCGTCGCCGTGAACCGGGAGTTGACCAGCGTCACCGTGCCGCCTCCCGAGACGCGCGCCTGGCGCACGGTCGGCTTGCCGCCCGGCGAGGCAGCCGAGGCAGCCCGACTGGCCGGGTTGGCCGGATCGGCCATGGCGACTGTCGCCACGAGCGTCAGCGTGGCGAGCGAAGCCACCAAGAGTCTTGCCAGTCTGTCGTGTTTCATGATCGGCTCCCGCTCCGGCGATGATGGCGACGATGGTAGCAAATCAGCCGGCCTTGCCCGCGGCGGGCGGAATCGAAAAGCCCGAAAAGCCCGAAAAGCCCGGCCTGGCACCGATCAGGGGTGCCTGTTCCGCGGGAAAGGTGCAACGTATACTCACTTTATCTCCCCCGCGTGATCTCCCGTTGTCCCGACGCCCGCCAGTACGACCAGCAGAAAGGCGCCACGATGAGCAATGAATCGCGGTCTTCGAGCACTGTGGCATGGAAGACGGTGGTCTTCACGGCCTTGCGCCTGGCGCTCGGTCTGCTGTGGGGCTGGATGGCGATCCGCTTCTGGTCGCCGGGCTTCGGCTCCCATCTGCACCACTATCATGACGTGGCCCTGAGCAGCCAGCCGGGCATGCTGATGCCCTGGTTCGGCATGTGGGTCGGCATCATGTCGATCGCGGCGGATTTCTTCGCCGGTTTCGGTCGGCTGGCGGCCACGCTCGTCGCGCTCTGTCTGCTGCTGGGCTTCGCCCGGCGCACCGTCTACATCCTGGCGATCGTGCTGAGCATCCCGCTGTGGCCGCTGGCCGACGGGTTCCTGCTGCCCCATTCGTTCAGCGCCTTCGGCCTGAGCTCGGTGCTGATCTACTTCCTGCTGTTCATGGTGCTGATGCATGCGGACCGGCTCGCCATCCCGCAGTGGCCGGGCATCGATGACCTGATCCTCGGGCAGTGGCGCGGCTGGCGCTGGTTCTGCGGCTTCGGGCCGCGGCAGGATGCGGCAGCCTCCCCCGGAGTCGGGCGGCCGGGCTTCGCCCAGCGCTCACTCACCTGGCTGCTGGCGGCGGTCTTCGCGGTGCTGATCAGCGGCGTCGCCAACTCGCTGCACCTCGGGCACCCCGAATCCCCGAGCCCGTTCCAGGTCGGCGACCACGGGCTGGTGGCCGATCCCAGGCCCGTTGCGCTGCCACCGCTGGCGGGCGAGGGCGACACGGTGGAGATCCACCTCGAGGCGCTGGTCAGCAGGATCCGCATAGCGAGCGGGGTGAGCTACAACGGCAACACCTTCAACGACACGACACCGGGGCCCGTCATCCACGTCCGACAGGGGCAGACGGTGAAGATCCGCTTCACCAACCGCGACCCCCTGATGCCGCACTCGATCGATCTCCACTCGGCGAGGATCTCCCCCACCCGCGCCTTTGCCAGTGCCCGATACGGCGAGACGGTGGAGTTCTCCTTCAGGGCCGAGGTGCCCGGTGCCTTCCTCTACCACTGCAGCACCAACCCGGTGCTGCTGCACATGGCCAACGGCATGTACGGCGCCATCATCATCGACCCCATCGAGCCGCTGCCCAAGGTGGACGCCGAGTACGTGCTGGTGCAGAGCGAGTGGTACACGCAGCATGTCAGCGGCTCGAGCATGATGGCCGACTACAGGAAGATGGTGACCGACCAGGCGGACCTCGTGGTGTTCAACGGCATCGCCTTCCAGTACCGCGATAACCCGCTGCCCGTGAAGGTGGGCGAGACGGTACGCATCCACCTCGTCAACGCCGGTCCCAATCGCTGGAGCTCCTTCCATGTCATCGGCGGCATCTTCGATCGTGTCTATCCGCACGGCGACATGCAGCACGTGCTGACCAACGTGTCGGCCTACTCGGTCGGTCCCGGCCAGGGCAGCACCTTCGACATCCGCTTCACCGAGCCGGGCATGTATCCCTTCATGGACCACAACATGAGGAACATGATGCTCGGCGCGGAAGGGATGTTCGATGTGCACTGAGCCGGCTCACCGCTGCCGGGGCGCAGGCGTCTCGAGGACCTCGATCCATTCCCCGGCCGGGCCGATGGTGGCCGCCATCCTGCGCCCGTCGTAGGGGAACTCCCAGATCACCGCCGGGCGCCGGCGCCAGCGCGCCGGGATCGCCGCCAGGCTGTCACCGGTGAACGACACCATGGCCAGTCCTCCGGGCAGGGCGCCCGCCGCGCGGGGGCGCGGCCGGGCGCTGTCGGGATAGTCGTCGAGCTCGACGAGGAAGTTCTTCGGCAGGCTGGCGACCGCCAGCGGGAACTTCGTGCCTGCCGGCAGGCCGTGCGCGCGGCCGAGCACGCCGATGGCCCACTGCATGGTCTCGCCGACCTGCAGGCCGAGCGCATCGCCGTAGAAGGCGCGCAGCTCCTCCATGCTGGCACCGCCTACCACGGTGATGAACACGCGATCCACCGGGCTCTGTGCCGTGCCGAGGTCGTACTGTGTGCCGCCCGGGATGATGCGCGTGAGGTAGAGCAGTTCATCGCCTGGTCCGACGGCTTGCATCGCACGCGGCGCGCGCTCGCCGGCACCGAGGTTGGCCGGCGGCCCCACCATGCGGAATCCGGCAGCCGGGATGCTCTTCGCCAGCGCATCCGGATCCATGACCAGCAGTTCGGTCGCATTCCAGCCATGGGTGAGCAATGGCTCGGGCACCACCGTGCCCGCCGGGGCCTCGATGATGCGCACGAAGACGCTGGCGCCGCTGGCCGGACGCATCAGCACGTAGGGCTGGCCACGCATGGCCGCGGTATCCCAGGCCTGGGCGAGTTCGCCGGAGACCTCGCCGCGCACGGCCGTGGTGTAGTGCAGCCCCTGCTGCCAGGCCGGCTCCACCGCGGCGAGGCTGCGCACCACCAGCGTGACGATCGCGATGCTCTTCAACATGGTCCTGTCCCCCCTGGCCGCATCATAAAACCAAATACTCTGGCGGCGGCTGCACCTTCGGCGTATATATTTCGCAACGGGCGCCAGTCCGACTGGCCGTCCGGGTACGGCTTGCCGGGCCCTGGCACGGGAGCAGCCAGCGGACCGGCCATTCCATCACCACAGGGGGGGCTTCGTCATGCATGTGTTGTCTTTCGTCCCGTCACGCGCCAGCCGCGCGTGCCTGCTGGCCATCGGCATCGGCGCGGGCCTGGCCCCGGCGCTGGCTGCCGCCGAGGACCAGTCGGGCATTCCCGAGATCATCGTCACCACCCAGCGCCGCGAGGAGAACCTGCAGGCGGTGCCGGTGGCGGTCAGCGCCTTCGATGCCCGCGCGCTGGAGAACCGGCAGATCACCGACAACCAGGATCTGCAGTCGGTGGTGCCCAGCCTGAAGATGACCAACAACATCGCCTCGCCGACCAACCTGTCGCCGTCCCTGCGCGGCTCCCTGCAGCAGGATGCCTCGATCATCGTCGCCGAATCGCCTTTCGGCATGTATGTCGACGATGTCTACATCGGGCGCCTGAACGGCAACAACATCGCGCTGAACGACGTCGAGCGGATCGAGGTGCTGCGCGGGCCGCAGGGCACGCTCTACGGCCGCAACACGCTGGCGGGCGCCCTCAAGTTCATCACGCGCACGCCGGGCCAGGACTCGAGCTGGTTCGATGCCAGCTTCGGGCTGGGCAATCACGAGCAGAACGTGCTGAAGGCCTCGGCCGGTGGCGCCTTGAACGATGACTGGGCCGGCTCCATCGCCGGCCTGCACAGCTACAAGAAGGGCGAGTTCGACAACGTCGTCACCCACGAGGAGACCGACGAGCAGCGGAACAACGCCGTCCGCGGCAAGCTGCGCTACACCGGCATCGACAATCTCGACGTGGTCCTCTCGGCCTCGTTCCTCGAGAGCAAGCACGACTCGCTGCAGCTGGTGAACGCCACCACCCCCGGCGTGTCGGACGTCAACCAGTACACCTCCGACGACCTGGTGCCGACCTACGGCTACTACAACGTTGCCACGCCGACCAATCCCTCGCCGAAGCCGCCGCCGATCGCGAGCGACCCCGAGGGCGAGACGAAGCAGACCATCGCCTCGCTGAACCTGTCGTACGACTTCGGTGGCATCACGCTGCGGTCCATCACCGCCTACGTGAATACCGATGACTTCTTCAGCACGGACTTCAGCGGCCGGGGCGGCATCACCGGCGCCTCGACGGCGGACGTGGACCAGTGGACCCAGGAGTTCCATCTCTTCGGCAAGGCCATGGGCGACCGCCTCAACTACCTGCTCGGCCTGTATTACCTCAACGAGCAGGGCGACCAGGACTTCGGCTGGGCCCTGTCCGCCCTCGGCCCTGCGGCGTCCAGCAGCCAGCTCGACATCGACACCGATTCGTACTCGGTGTTCGGCCAGGCCGACTACCTGATCACCGATGCCCTCAAGGCCACGGTGGGCGCGCGCTGGGTACGGGACGAGAAGAAGTTCGACATGGCGTTCCAGGGGCTGTTGCCGCCGGTCACCCCGCTGACGGACGGCGCGCACCTGAAGGACGAGTGGTCGGAATTCACGCCACGCTTCGCGCTCGACTACACCTTCGAACCCTTCGGTGAAGTCGACAGCCTCATGGCCTATGTCTCCGCCGCGAGGGGCTTCAAGTCCGGCGGCTACAACGGCATCGCCATACTCAATGCCAACGTCGCCAAGCAGAGCTACGGTCCCGAGGAGAACTGGACCTACGAAGGCGGCATCAAGCTCGATGCGCTGGACCGGCGGGTGCGCCTGAACATGGCGTACTTCTGGGCAGACATCGACGACCTGACCGCCAATGCCACGGTCGGCCTGTCGTTCCCGGTGGACAATGTCGGCGATGCCCAGGTCCACGGCCTGGAACTCGACCTCACCATGGCGCCCACCGAGAACCTGACGGTGTACTGGAACGCGGTGTTCCAGCACGGCTCCTACGGCACGCTGGACCCGATGGCCGCACCATCCCAGGCGGTCTACAAGTTCCAGGTGCATCCGCGGGTGCCGCAGGTGCCGAGCTACGCCTACACGCTCGGCTTCGACTACGGCCTGCCGCTGGACTTCCTCCGCTCCGGCAGCAAGTTCCGCGTCGGCATGGACTGGTTCAACACCGACGACTACATCACCAGCGCCACCAACGATTTCCAGGCCAGCGAATACGACCGGCTCAACGGCTACCTGGCACTGGACATCGACGAGCACTGGGGTGTGCGCCTCGACGTCAAGAACATCGCCGACTCCGACGAGATCACCTCGGGCAGCCGCAAGACCACCTTGGCGCGCCTGCCCGATGGCACCATCATCGCCCCGCCCGGTGGCGGCGGTCTCGGCGGCTTCATCACCATGCCGCCGCGCGAGTGGCTGTTGCAGGTCACGTACCGGATGTAACGGGATTGGCCTCGATACGCCCGGGGAGCGATCCCCGGGCGTTTTTTCACCTGGCTACCATGGCACCAGCCAGCCCGCGTCGGTGCCGTCATTACCATTGACGCTACCGGGCGACATCCCGGCATGGCGTGGTGCGGTATCATCACGTCATGCTTCGATCGACCCTCGAGTCTCCATGAAGCTGGCGAGCCTGGAGGCGATTGCCGTCGCCCTGCGCGATGCCGGGGCCCGCTACCTGATCGTCGGCGGACTGGCGGTCGCCGCACACGGCTACGGCCGCGTCACGTTCGATCTCGACCTGGTGGTGCAATTGCAACCCGATAACCTGCGCCGGGCCATGCAGGCGCTGGAGTCGCTGGGCTATCGCCCGACGCTGCCGGTCCAGACGCGACAATTCGCCGATGCCGAGAGCCGCGATGCCTGGATCCGCGACAAGAACATGGTCGTCTTCCAGATGCACAGCGACAAGCACCCCGAAACGCGGATCGACCTGTTCGTGTCCGAACCTTTCGACTTCAATTCGGAGTACGACGCCGCTCTCGTCGGCGAGATTCTGCCGGGTCTGTCAGTGCGTTTCGTACGCCTGGAGACCCTGGTTCAGATGAAGGCCATGGCCGGCCGGCCCAAGGACCTGGAAGATGTCAGGCAACTGAGACTGTTGCAGCAGGAACCCGATCATGGCGAATGAGAACCCGCCGGATGCCGCCACCGCCTGGCATGAGCACAACATCTCGCAGTTGCGCCATTTTCGCTCGCTGAGCCTGCGCGCCAGGCTGGAAGCCGTTCAGGGCATGGCGGACGTCGTTCGGCATTTTCGGCAGATGAGGGTCGAGGGCCGCTTCAAGGAATCAGGGATCCGCGGGGGTGAGGCTCGGCATCCAGCCGACCACTCTGCGAGAGGGGGGAGCGGATAGCGTTCCCGAAGTCCGTGCCGGGATCGATGCAGCCGCCCGGAGTTCGCTCCCCGGGCGTTTTTTTGCCGGCCTATTCCGGCACCAGCCAGCCCGCGCTCCAGCGGCCCCTGCCCTGGATCGACAGCGTGCGCCACAGCCAGGGTGCCAGCGCGGCGATCTCCGCATCGACTCCCCAGGGCAGGTTCACGGCCACCACGCCGGAACCGCGCAGGCCGTCGTGTCCCTCGCCCTCCACCTCGACGGCGACCTGGTAGACACGCCGCAGCCCCAGGGCGGCAATGCGGGCGGGAAGGCGCGCGCCCGGGCGATGGCGCAACAGCGGGTACCAGAGCAGGTAGACCCCCGTCGCCCAGCGCCGATGGCAGGCCGCCAGCAGCTCCACCACCCGGCGGTAGTCGTCCTTGTCCTCGTAGGCGGGATCGATCAGCACCAGGCCGCGGCGCTCCGGTGGCGGCAGCAGCGCCGGCAGGCCCTCGAAGCAGTCGCGCGCGTGCAGGTGCACCTGCGGGTCATGGCCAAACAAGCGGTGCAGCGCTGCCAGCGCCTGCGGGTGCAGTTCCATGAGCACCAGGTGATCGGCGGGCCGCAGCAGCGAGCGGGCGAGCCAGGGCGAGCCGGGGTAGCGCCGCAGGGCGCTGCCGCCATTGCAGCCGCGTACGGCCTCGAGGCAGGGGGCGATCTCCGCCGGGGCATCGCCCGCCGCCAGCACCCGGCCGATGCCGCCTTCGAACTCCGCATGCCGGCGTGCCTCGCGGCTGCCGAGGTCGTAGAGCCCCGATCCCGCATGGGCGTCGAGCACCCGCAACGACTTCTCCTTGCGCAGCAGGGCGCGCAGCACCAGCGTCAGGACGGCGTGCTTGAGCACGTCGGCATGGTTGCCGGCATGGTATTCGTGCTGGTAGCTGAGCATGGCGCTGCGCAGGTTATCAGCATGCGGGCGGCAATACGGAATTCGGGGATAATACCGCCCCGCCAGATCACGACCGGGCACCGCCGGGGACGCCGATGGGACGCATATTCGAAGTACGCAAGCACACCATGTTCGCGCGCTGGAACCGCATGGCCAAGCAGTTCACGCGCATCAACAAGGACATCACCATCGCCGTGAAGGCCGGCGGCACCGATCCGTCGAACAATCCGGCGCTGAGGCGCGTCATCCAGAATGCGCGCGCCATCAACATGCCGAAGGACAAGGTCGAGGCCGCCATCAAGCGCGCCGCCGGCAAGGACGTCGCCAACTACGAGGTGGCGATCTACGAGGGCTACGCCCCGCACGGCGTGGCCATCCTGGTGGAAACCGCCACCGACAACCCGACCCGCACCGTCGGCAACGTGCGCAACATCTTCAACAAGAACGGCGGCAACCTCGCCAGCACCGGCAGTGTCAGCTTCATGTTCCGCCGCATGGGCGTGTTCCGCCTGGCCCCGGAGGGCATCGACCAGGATGACCTCGAGCTCTACCTCATCGACCACGGCCTGGAGGAGATGGGCGAGAGCACGGGCGAGAAGGGCGAGCCGCAGCTGGTCATCCGCTGCCTGTTCCCGGAGTTCGGCCACCTGCAGAAGGCGCTGGAGGATCGCGGCATCACGCCGGTGTCCGCCGAGCAGGAGTACGTCTGCACCAGCGCCACGGAGCTGCCCGAGGAGCAGGCACGGGAAGTGCTCGAGCTCATCGACAAGCTCGAGCAGGACGAGGACGTGCAGAAGGTCTACCACACTCTGGCCTGAGACCCGGGCCTGCGACACGCGGCTGCGGCAAGCCGCCGCAGCCTGCCACCGTCGGGGCCAGCCGCCCGTCCTGACGGTGGACATATTGTCGGGTGATGCTGGCCCCGCGGCCCCGCATGGGTCGATAATTGCTGCCCTCGCCCTTCCGGCTGGAGCGCCGCCATGTACATCAATTTCTGGTATCCGATTGCCCGCAGCACCGAGGTGTCGGCCGACAAGCCGCTGAAGGTGACGCTGCTGGGGCTGCCCTTCGTCACCTACCGCGACCAGTCCGGCAAGGCGCATGTGCTGGCGGATACCTGCGTGCACCGCGGCGGCTCGCTCGGCGCCGGTCGCATCAAGGACGGCTGCGTGGTCTGCCCCTACCACGGCTGGGAATTCTCCGGTGACGGCAAGTGCACCCGCATCCCCTCGCTGGGCGACGATGCCAAGCTGCCGGCACGCGCCAAGGTGGACAGCTACCCGGTCCAGGAGAAGTACGGCATCGTCTTCGCCTTCCTCGGCGACCTGCCCGAAGCCGAGCGCCCGCCGCTCTACGACATCGAAGAGTACGGCCAGGCGCCCTGGAAGGCCCAGCTCTACGTGCTCGACGTCAAGGCCTACTACGAGCGCTCCATGGAGAACGGGCTCGATCCGATCCACAACGAGTTCGTGCACCCGCTGCAGGGCGCGCCCATGATGTCACCCGAGCGCCAGCGCCAGCCGGTGCCGGTGGAGGACATCCCCTGGGGCAGCAAGTTCTACGTGCCCTTCGGCGACAAGCTGATCAAGGACACCGACCTCTCCCGCATCAAGACCGGCGATCGCCTCGGTGCCGCCGGCTCCTGGCACCAGGGGCCGACCCAGCTGGTCACATGGATCGACCTCACCGCCACCAACTCCTTCCACCAGTACCTGTTCGAGGCGCCGGTCGACGAGGGCAGCACGCGCATCTTCTTCGTCAACATGCGC
>JAANMY010001358.1_pt1 | contig 28161 bp, 24 predicted proteins | sample 7279691 | NCBI WGS metagenome assembly JAANMY01 (sample SAMN14094543, study PRJNA606508) | bioreactor metagenome | isolation source: A lab-scale SPAN reactor treating ammonium-rich wastewater day 388 | place: Ireland: Galway | collected 2018-02-07
CTGGTGGATTCCCACCTTTGCCGGCATGGCCATCGCACTGACCGCGCTGGGGGCCAACCTGCTGGGTGACTGGCTGCGCGACTATTTCGATCCCAAGCTGAAGAAGAGGTAACAGCCATGCTGAACTATGTTCTCAAGCGGCTGGGTCTTGCGGTTGTCACCATCTTCGGCGTGCTGCTCCTGATCTTCGTCGCGGCGCGGTTCTCGGGCGATGTCACGTTGCTGATGCTGCCACAGGACGCCACCGACGAGATGATCGCCGCCTTCCGCGAGCGGCACGGGCTGGACAGGCCCTTGCCTGTCCAGTTCCTGACCTTTCTGCAGGGCATGCTGAGCGGCGATTTCGGCACCTCGCTGCGCTATCAGCGCCCGGCGATCGAAGTGATCTTTCAACGGCTTCCCGCCACGCTGGAACTGACCTTGGCCGCCTTTGGCCTCGCCATGGTTCTGGGTGTGACGCTGGGCATGCTCGCCGCCTATTTTCGCGGCTCAGTTTTTGACCGGGTGGTGCGGACGCTGGCGGTGTTGTTGCAATCCATGCCCAGCTTCTGGATCGCCATCATGGCGGTGCTGATCTTTGCCGTGACCTTGAGCTGGCTGCCCACTTCGGGGCGCAGCGGCTTTGTCTCGCTCATCATGCCCGCCGTCACGCTGGCCCTGTTCCCGCTCAGCGCCATCCTGCGCATGACGCGCTCATCGATTCTGGAAACCATTGAAAGCGAGTATGTGAAGTTCCTGCGCATCAAGGGCGTGTCCGAGGGGACGATCCTGTGGCGTCACGCGCTGCGTAACGCGTTGATCCCGGTGATCGCCCTGTCTGGCCTGCAACTAGGCAACATGATGGGCGGCGCCGTCATCACCGAGACGATTTTCAACTGGCCCGGGCTGGGCAGCCTAATGATCGAAAGCTTCATGAGCCGCGATTATCCGGTCATCCAGGTGGGCGTGCTGCTGATCGCCACCATGCTGATCCTGCTCAACCTTGCGGTGGACCTGCTGTTCTGCCTGGTGGACCCCAGGATCCGCTACGCATGACCTTGCACGAAAGACAGACCATGAACGTGCTGGAAGTGACCGATCTGTCGGTCGAGATCGAGGGCCGCGACAGTCGCGTGGTGAGGGTGGCGCGCAATCTGGGCTTCACGCTGGTGCCGGGCCGGGTGATGGGCGTCATCGGCGAAAGCGGCAGCGGCAAGAGCATGGCCGCGCTGTCGGTCATGCGCCTGTTGCCGCGCGCGGCAAAGGTCACGGGGGGCAGCATCCTGTTCAAGGGCGAGGATCTGCTGGCCAAGTCGCCCCGGGCCATGCGCGCCATCCGCGGCCGCGACATCGGCATGATCCTTCAGGACCCCTCTGTCTCGCTCGATCCGCTCTATACGATCGGCGATCAGATCGACGAGGCGCTGCGGGTCCATACACAGATGCCCCGCGCAGAGCGCCGCGCCAAGGCGCTGGATCTGTTGCAATCGGTCGGCATCCCGTCGCCCGAGGTGCGGCTGAACCAATACCCGCATGAGATGAGCGGTGGCATGTTGCAGCGGGTGGTGACGGCCATCGCCATTGCTCTGGACCCCGCATTGCTGATCGCGGATGAGCCAACGACGGCGCTGGACCCCACCATTCAGGTGCAGGTGCTGGATCTGCTCGGCGCCCTGCGCAATCGTCTGGGCGGGGCGATCCTGCTGATCACCCATGATTTCGGGGTCGCTGCCCGTATCTGCGACGACATCATGGTGATGTACGCTGGCGAGATCGTCGAGACCGGTCCGGCCCGCGCCATCTTTGACAATCCGCGCCACCCCTACACCCGTGCGCTGATGCGCTCGTCTGGCGCGCCGGAGCGGGGTCAGCGGCTCAGCACCATCGAGGGCGCGCCGCCCGATCTGGCCAATCTGCCGCAAGGCTGCGCCTTTGCCGCGCGCTGCGCTCTGGCGCAGCCACGCTGCCGATCAGAAACCCCGCCCGCCCGCGCGATTTCGCCGGGCCATCTGGCCGCCTGCTGGCGTAGCGACGAGGTTCCCGCATGAACGACGTGATTCTGGAAACCCGCGGTCTGGGCAAGCATTTCCTGTTCAAATCGGGGCTGCCCTTTGCCCGCAAGGTCACGCCGCTGAAGTCGGTGGACGGGATCGATCTGGTGGTCCGTGCGGGCCAGACCTTTGGTCTGGTCGGGGAAAGTGGCTGCGGAAAATCCACCACGGCCAAGCTGCTGTTGCGGCTGATGGAGCCGACCACGGGTAAAATTCTGCTGGACGGCCAAGAAGTGCAGCACGCCCGGGGCAACGCCCTGCGGGCCTACCGCGCCAATATCCAGACGGTGTTCCAGGACCCGTACAGCTCGCTGAACCCGCGCATGAAGGTGCGCGACATCATTGCCGAACCGATGATCGCGGCCGGAGGTTTTGACCGGGGGCAGATCAACCGGAGGGTCGAGGAGCTTTTGTCGCTGGTCAACCTGAACCCGCGCGCGGCAGGGCAAGGTCCGCATGAATTCTCGGGCGGGCAGCGCCAGCGCATCGCCATCGCCCGCGCCCTGGCTTTGAAGCCCCGCCTGCTGATCCTGGACGAGCCGGTCTCGGCGCTGGATGTTTCGGTACGTGCGCAGATCCTCAACCTGCTGGCCGATCTGCAGGACGAACTGGGGCTGACCTATTTCATGATCTCGCACCATCTCGAACTGGTGGCCAGCCTGTGCGACTGGATCGCCGTGATGTACCTGGGCCGGATTGTCGAACAGGGGCCTGCCCGGCAGATCGCCGACGCGCCGCGCCACCCCTATACAAAGGCGCTTTTTGCCTCGGCTCTCAAGGTTCATCCCGAGCCGGGTGCCGAAGTGGTGCAGCGACGGATCGAGGGCGAGGTGCCGTCGCCGCTGAACCCGCCATCAGGCTGTCATTTCCACCCGCGCTGCCCGATGGCGATGCCGGTCTGCAAGACCCTCGCGCCGCCGTCTGTTCCCGGGCCGCTGGGGGCGGTGGCGACCTGCCATCTATTGGCGACCGAGAAAGCCTGAGCGATCAACCGGTCGAGGCCTCTGACAATGCCTGAGCGGCGCGCAGGATCACCGCGCGCTGGCTGGCAACCCGGCTCAGCGCCTCGTTTGAAACAATGAAACGCTGAAGCAGCCGGGTGAATTCGCTTGCATCCGCGCCCAGAACGGTCAGCGCACGCTCGCTGGCCTCGCGCGCCATGGGTATCGCCTGTTGCAGCGTGTCGCGGCCCTTGTCGGTCAGTTGCAGCAGTCGGCGGCGGCGGTCGGTCGAGCTCGGTTTGCGCGACAGGTAATTGCGCCGTGCCATCTCGGTAACGACCGAGGCCGTGGTGGAACCGTCGAGCGACAGCCACCGCGCCAAGGAAACCTGCTCCAGCGGCTGACAGGCAGCGACAATCCTGAGCACACCATAGCGGCGGGGCGTCAACGACAGGGCTTGCGTGCATTCGATGAAGGCCGCTTCGAGCGTCTGGTGTGCCCGCCGCAGCATGAAGCCAAAGGCGCCATACAAACCCGCGTGGCCGGGCAAGGTTTCCGCCAGCGCCGCCTCCGAGCCGAAGCGGGTCGTCCCATCAGGTCGGACCCATTCGGGCGGCGAGGCCTGCACATCGTCGATCAGCCGCCGGACCAGCAGTTGCAGGCGAGCTATCTCGTCAGGGGAAAACGCGTGCAGCAGCTTCTCGCTGTTGCGTTGTGCATGGTCGCGCGCCAGATGCATGCAGGCCGTGCCTGCCCGGGTGGCACTGATCTCGTTGCGGCGCGCATCGCGGGCCGAGCGTTCGCAATGGATGAAACCGTGCTGCGTCAGCCCGGTGACGACCATCGAAGCCGTGGTGCGATCGACTCCGATGCGCCGGGCCAGGGTGATCTGGTCGATACCGGGCGAATCGACGATGACCGCCAGCGAGCTCATTTGCGTCGGCGTCAGGCCGATCGAGCCAAGATCCTCGGCAAACGATCCGTTCGAAATCTGGTTGGCGCGCCGGATCAGAAAGCCAGGGCGGGTGAAAAAGCTGTCAAGCTCGCCCGCGAGCGCCAGGTCGCGGGGATCGACATCCTCGTCATTTGCTACAAACGCACTGTCTGCCATAGGCCAGGTCGGTCTCCGGTCGGTGGCTTTGGCGGCAAGTGTACCAAGCCCGCAGTGTTCTGACTATTCCTTGCAAGTCGCCCAATATCCCCTGGAAGGCAAGCATCAAGTTTATCCAACGGGCACTTTCGTCTCCAGGGCCCCTTTTCATCGACTCGCAGGATTTGTGTTGCAGGGCCTTCTGGAGCGGGCTCGCGCAGGGACCAATGCCGCTCTCGAAAACCGGCATCTGCGATATGTCTATGGTTGACTCGATTTTTCATCAGACATATGATTAATATGGACAAGACAAGGTGTGGAGGCGCCTTTGCGCGGATCGCGCAGTCAACCGGCCGTGAGCGCGGTCTTGTCGGCAAGGCGCTCGCGGTGTGAGGGAGGACAGGATGAGATTACTTCGTTCCGCTTCGGCGGCGGTGTTGGCTTTGGCGTTCGCCTGGCCACTGGCTGCCCAGACCGGCGGTGAAAATGCCCCGTTTGTCGTCGCCATCAACCACGAGCCCGATACGCTCGACCCGACGATCTCGGTGAACACGGTGATCTCGCGGCCCACGATGGAAAACGTGATCGAACCATTGATCAGTGTCGACGGCGCGGGCAACCTGGTGCCTGGCCTGGCAAGCTGGGATTATTCCGAAGACGGCCGTGTGCTGACGTTCCATCTGCGCCAAGGCGTGCGGTTCCACAGCGGCGATCCGTTGACCGCGGACGACGTGATCTTCAGCCATGAGCGTATGGCCGAACGTTCGTCGATCTATCAATCCCGGCTGCGCAATTTCGAGCGGATCGAAAAGGTCGATGACCTGACGGTCCGGCTCTATTTCACCTCGGCCGATGTCACCTATCTGCCGCCGCGCAACTTGTCCGTCGTATCCCGAACCTATTTCGAACGGGTCGGCGAAGAGGCCTTTATCGCCAATCCGGTCGGCACTGGCCCTTACCGCTTTGTGTCGCATTCCCCGGCGCGGGACATGATCCTGACCGCGAACGAGGAATATTGGGGCGGCGTTCCCGATGTGCGCGACGTGCGCTTTGTCTTTGTCAACGAAGACAGCACCCGCGTTGCCATGCTGCGCGCTGGCGAGGCCGACCTGATCCTGAACGTCCCCTTCATGGAGCGCGACCGGCTGGAAGCCGAGGGCTTTACCACAAGGCAGATCGCCGTGACGCCGACAGTTTCGGTTCAGTTCACGCTCAACAACCCTGACGTTCCCTGGCACGATGTGCGCGTGCGCCGCGCCATCGCCCATGCGATCGATGCCGACGGCATCGTCGCGGGGCTGTTCCATGGCGTGCCCGCCCGGCATGCCCGCTTTGCCCCCGGCGAGATCGGCTATGACCCGGAACTGACCAACTATGCCTATGACCCCGCGTTGGCGCGCCGGCTTCTCGCCGAGGCGGGTTATCCCAACGGCTTCGATATGCCGCTGATCTGGTGGCACGGCGAGAATTCCGGCCTGCGAGAAACCGCCGAAGCGGTGTCGCTCTATCTGCAGCAGGTCGGTATCTCGACGCAGGTTTCCAGCCTTGACGTGCCCGACTTCATCGGCCGGTTGCGCGCCGCGCGGCCCAATCCGACGACCGAGGCCTGGGTTGGCATTACACCGACTCCGATGGCCGAATATTTCGACCCGACCATCGCACTGGCCTTTACCTATTGGTCGCGGTCGCCCTTTGCCCAATACGCGAACGCAGAATTCGACCGTCTGGTGGCGCAAGCCGTGCAGACCGTCGATCCCGAGGCCCGCGCGCCGCTGATCATCGAGGCCACGCGCATTCTGCACGACGACGTGCCGCAGATCTCGCTGTGGAACAACATGGCCGTCTACGCGATGCGCCCCGGCGTGAGCTACGAGCCCGGCCCGCGGCACCTGGTGCGGGCAATGATCTCCGAAGTCTCGCTCAGCGAGTAAGCCGCCCGGCCCGGCCAGCCCTCTGGCCGGGCCATCCAAGGAGCAAGTGATGCAAGACCCCAGGCTGGTATTCGTGTTCGAGGCGACAGGCGCAGTCAGCCCGCCGCTGGTCATCGGCCAAACCCCGCTTGGCCGTCGCCAGGTGATCCCTATCGAACCCGGTGGGCCCTTCACCGGCGAGCGCATCAGCGGGCGCATGGTGGGTGGCTTTGACTGGCAGATCATCCGCGCGGATGGTGTGACCGAGGTGGAAGCCACCTATCTGCTGGAAACCGACGATGGTGTGCGCATCGAATGCCGCAACCGGGGCATGCGCCATGCCCCGGCCGAAGTGATCGAGCGGATGATGAGCGGTGCCGAGGTCGATCCGGCGGAATACTACTTCCGCACCACTCCGGTCTTTTACGCCCCTGCCGGCCGCTATGACTGGCTGAACCGCAGCGTCTTTGTCTGTACCGGCGCCCGCTACCGCGATGGTGTGCGGATCCGGTTTTACGAAGTGGCCTGAGCGCCGCTGTCCAACGCGAAAGAAATCCCCATGCAACCGTTCCCCGATCTTCCCAGCTTTCAGGGCTTCAACAAACCGTCGCGCATCGAGGCCGATATTCACGACCTGGAGGTTTTTGGCGAGATCCCTTCCGATCTGGACGGGGTTTTCTTTCGCGTCGCGCCAGACATGCAGTTCCCGCCCAAGCTGGGCAACGACATTCCCTTCAATGGCGACGGCATGGTGTCGGCCTTCCGCTTCAGGAACGGGCGCGTCGATTTCAAGCAACGCTATGTGCGCACGGATAAATTCCAGCGCGAGCGCGAGGCGGGCAAGGCGCTGTTCGGCGCTTATCGCAATCCTCTGAAAGACGATGAGAGCGTCAAGGGCGTTTATCGTGGCACGGCCAACACCAACGTCGTGGTGCAGAACAAAAAGCTCTGGGCCCTGAAAGAGGACAGCCCGCCGGTGGTCATGGACCCCTGCACCCTGGAAACCGAAGGCTACAGCGACCTCGACGGCCAGTTGACCAGCCAGACTTTCACCGCGCATCCGAAATTCGACCCGATCACCGGCGACATGTGCGCTTTTGGCTATGCGGCCAAGGGGCTGATCACCCGCGACATGGTGTATTATGAGATCGACCCCCAGAACCGCATCAAGCACGAAGTGTGGTTCGAGCTGCCCTATTACTGCATGATGCACGACTTCGGCCTGACCGAGGATTACGCCTGCTTCCATGTGGTCCCCATCGTCTCGTCCTGGGAGCGGCTGGAAGCGGGGCTGCCGCATTTCGGATTCGACACCACCAAGGAGGTCTATCTCGGCATCCTGCCGCGCCGGGGGGATGCGAAGGACGTGCGCTGGTTCAAGGCGCCAAACTGCTTTGCCAGCCATGTGATGAACGCCTTCAACGATGGCGAAAAGGTCTATTTCGACGTCCCGATGGCCAAGAACAACGGCTTCCCCTTCTTCCCCGACGTTCACGGCGCCGAGTTCAACCGCGAGGAATCGGCCGCCCGCATGACCCGCTGGTGCGTCGACATGGGCTCGAAATCCGAGGACTTTCATTCGATGAACGTCCTGTCGGATTTCATCGGCGAATTCCCCCGGATCGATGACCGCTATGCGGCGATGCCCTATCGCCACGGCTTCATGCTGGCGCAGGATTTTTCGCGCCCGCTGGCGCTGCCGAACGGCCGCAGCATGTCGGGGCTGATGACCAACCTGCTGGGCCATATGGACCACGCCACCGGCAAGACGAAAAGCTGGTGGACCGGGCCGACGTCCACCCTGCAGGAACCCGCCTTCATCCCGCGCCCCGGTTCGATCAGCGAGGGCGACGGTTATCTGGTCGCGGTAGAGAACCAGTTGGCCGAGCATCGTTCGGATCTGGTGCTGTTCGATGCCCTGCGGATCGATGAAGGACCGATTGCCCGGATGCCGCTGGAGATCCGGTTGCGCGGCGGGCTGCATGGCAATTGGGTTCCTGCAACCCTGCTGCCCGAGGCGCCGACGCGATGAGCGACGGCTATGATTTCATCGTCGTCGGTGCCGGATCGGCGGGCTGCGTGCTGGCCGCCCGTCTGTCCGAAGATCCCGCCGCGAAGGTGCTGCTGATCGAGGCGGGCGGGTCCGAGCGTACCCCCTTGGTCAGCATGCCACTCGCGTGGTTTCAGGCGATGAATTCCCCGCGGCTGGGATGGGGCTATGAGACCGAGCCGGAACCTTACGCCGACAACCGCCGCATCCCGGTGCCGCGCGGCAAGGTTGTCGGCGGCTGCTCGTCTATCAACGGCATGATGTATTCGCGTGGCAACCCCGGCGATTACGACGGTTGGGCGCAAAAAGGGTTGCAGGGCTGGTCCTTTGCCGAGGTATTGCCCTATTTCAAACGCTCGGAAAACCATTGGAACGGGGCGTCAGACCGGCATGGCGCCGACGGCCCGTTGACGGTGTCGCGCCACAGGCCGGACGCTTATGTCCATCCGCGGTTGACGCAGACGGCGCTGGCGATGGGCTATGCCCTGACCGACGATTTTCACGGCCCGGTTCAGGAAGGGTTCTCGACCCCAGAATTCACCGTCCATAACGGCCGCCGGGGATCGACCGCGGCGCGGTTCCTGCGACCGGCGCTGAAACGGCCCAATCTGGCGCTGTTGTCCCGCGCCTTGGTGCAGAGGGTGATTGTGACGGCGGGCCGGGCGACCGGCGTTGCGGTACAGGTGGCGGGCCAGACGCAGACCATCACCGCGACGCGCGAAGTGATCCTTTGCGCTGGCGCTTATGGCTCGCCGCAGATCCTGATGCTGTCAGGCATTGGCCCTGCCGGGGAATTGGACGCGGTGGGCGTGACCCCGGTGCATGACTTGCCGGGCGTGGGCCGCAATCTGCAGGAACACGCCTCGATCGCGCATTTCTATGAGGCGGCCGGTGATTTCACCTTTGACCGCACTTTGCGACTCGACCGGATGACCGGCGCCGTCCTGCGCTGGATGCTCGACGGCTCTGGCCCGGTCGGCGCGCTGCCGGTCGGCATCCAGGGATTCCTGCGCAGCCGCGAGGGGCTGGACAGGCCCGATTTACAGCTGCTCATCAGCCCGCTGGCCATGAACAACCGTGTCTGGGTGCCGGGGCTGCGCCCTTCGGTGGGGTCGCGCTTCTCGGTCGCCAGCGTGCTCTTGCATCCAGAAAGCCGCGGCTGGGTCAAACTGGCATCGGCCGATCCTGCCGCCAGGCCCCGCATCCAATACAACATCCTGCAGGCCGAATCCGACCGCGCCGCCTTTCGCCGCTATGTCCGGCTGGTACGCGATTTCTTCGCCACCGAACCCGCGCGCTCGATGGTCAGGCGAGCGATCCTGCCCACCGATGATCTGCAATCCGATGCGCAGATCGACGCCTATGTGCGCGCCGCAGCCCGCACAGCGATGCACCCCACCTCGACCTGTGCCATGGGCACCGGGCCGATGGCTGTGCTCGACACCAATCTGCGCGTCCGGGGCCTCGACGGCCTCAGGGTGGCCGACTGCGCCGCGATGCCCGATATTCCGGGTGGCAATACGCAGGCCCCCGCGATCATGCTCGCCGAGAAAGCCGCCGACCTGATCCTGGGCCGCGCCGCCCCTGCCCCGCACCAGATGGAACCGGCATGACCGACACAGACCCCCTTGCCCTGAGCCACACGCACGCTTTCGACATCCGCATCAATTTCGACAAACGCTGGACCACTGGCCCGATCTACGGCGAGGCTGCGCTCGGCTATACGTCGGTCGGCGAAGGCAGCACGGTTGCAGGGCCGATGCTGAACGGAACGCTGGTGGATTACTCGGGCGCCGACTGGCCGGTGATCCGTGCCGATGGCGTGGTCGAACTGAACGCGCATTACATGATCCGGGCCGACGACGGCGCGCTGATCTATATTCGCAATCTGGGCTATGTTCACCGCCCGCTGCGCACGCAGGGCCAAGGGCCGGACGAGGCGCCCGATGTTCCGGCCTATTTCCGCTGCACGCCGTATTTCAAGGCGCCGGAAAACGGCCCTCATGCCTGGCTGAACCGCACCGTTCTCGTCGGCGTCGGCCAGCGGCGCCCGCAGTTGGAGGCGGGCGATCCGCCTGACCATTCGCTTTTCCGCTATTACGCCATCCGCTGAGGATCATGATGAAACCCCTGTTCGACCCTTCCAGCCCGGCGCGCCTGCGGGCTGATCTGGCCGCAGCGCCCGGCAGGCTGCTGATCGATGGCGACTGGCATGAGGCCACGGGCACCGCGCCGATTCCGGTTCTGGACCCCGCCACCGGCCGGACCCTCGCCGAGGTCGGCGCCGGATCTGTGATCGACATCGACGCCGCCGTACGCGCCGCCCGCACTGCCTTTGACGATGGCCGCTGGTCCGCCCTGCCCCCTGCCGCGCGACAGGATGCGCTGTTGCGACTGGCCGCGCTGATCGAGGCCGACGCCGAGGGGCTGGCCTTGACGGAATCGCTGGACAACGGCATGCCCTACATGGTCGCGCGGATGGGCGGGGCGGCAGGCGCGGCGGCAATGCTGCGCTACTTTGCCGGATGGACCACCAAGCTGGGTGGCGAAACCATCACCCCGTCGTGGCCCGGCGAGTGGCTGGGCTATACGCGGCGCGAGCCGGTTGGCGTGGTCGGCGCCATCACGCCGTGGAATTTCCCGCTGGTCATGGCGGTGGGCAAACTGGCAGCCGCGCTGGCAGCCGGTTGCACGCTGGTGCTGAAACCGGCGGAACAGGCACCCTTGTCGGCGCTGCGGCTGGGGCGTCTTGTGCTTGAATCGGGTATTCCCGCCGGGGTGGTCAACATCGTGACCGGCTACGGGCATGAGGCTGGCGCCGCTTTGGTGGCACATCCCGATGTGGACAAGATCTCGTTCACCGGGTCCACTCAGGTTGGCCAGCAGATCCTGCGCGCAAGCGCGGCCAGTCTGAAACGTGTCACGCTGGAACTGGGCGGCAAATCCCCCACCTTCATTTTCGCCGATGCCGACCTTGCCCGCGCCATTCCCGCAGCAGCGATGGGCATCTTCGGGAACGCCGGTCAGGTCTGCGCCGCCGGATCGCGCCTCTATGTGCACGAGGCGGTATTCGAGCAGGTGGCCGAGGGGCTGGCCGAGCGGGCAAAAACCCTGCGCGTCGGGCCGGGGCTGGAGCCCGGGACCGAAATGGGGCCGCTGATCTCGGCACGACAGCGTGACCGGGTGGCGGGCTATATCGAACAGGGGCGCAAGGCGGGGGTGACGTTGCTTGCCGGAGGTGGCAGCCGGGGCGATGAGGGGTATTTCATCGAACCGACGATCCTGCTGGAACCCGGCGCCGATCTGAGTGTGACCCGCGACGAGATTTTCGGCCCGGTCCTGTGTCTGATGCGCTTTGGGGATGAGGGGATCGAGGCACTGGCAGCGCGCGGCAACGACAGCCAGTATGGCCTGTCCTCGGCAATCTGGACCGCCGACATCACCCGCGCGCACAAGCTTGCCAACCGCCTGCGCGCCGGGACTGTGCGCATCAACGGCTCGGGCCCGCCCGATCCGGCGTTGCCGCTGGGGGGCTACAAGGCTTCTGGCTTTGGCCGCGAAAATGGCCGCGCCGGGCTCGAAATCTACACCGAACTGAAAACCATCACTGTGTCGCTGAACTGAAGGAAATCACCATGATTGAGAGGGCCGAGGGCTATCCGTCGCTCAAGCTGCATATCGATGGCGAATGGCTGGGGGCCGAGGGGCGACGCGTCTTCGAGGTCCGTGATCCGGCCACGGGGCAGGTTCTGGCCGAACTGCCACTGGCGAACGCCGACGATCTCGACCGCGCCCTGGCGGCTGCGGATCGCGGGTTCAAGCTCTGGCGCAAATCGACGCCAGAGGAACGCGCCAGGGTGCTGACGGGCGCCGCCCGGCTGCTGCGCGAGCGCGGCGACCAGATCGCCCGCAACGCAACGCTGGAGGAAGGGAAGACGCTGGCGGAAACCCGGATCGAGCTGCATGGCTGCGCCGATCTGTTCGATTTCTACGCGGCAGAGGCCAAGCGCATCTATGGCCGTGTTCTGGTGCGCCCGGATGGCGAGCAATCGCTGGTGGTGAAAGAGCCGGTCGGCCCGGTCGCCGCCTTCGCGCCCTGGAATTTCCCAATCCACAACCCCGGGCGCAAGTTGGGCGCCCCCATCGCGGCGGGTTGTTCGGTAATCCTGAAGCCCGCCGAGGAGGCCCCGGCCTCGGCCATGGCCGTCGTTACGGCGCTGGTCGATGCAGGTCTTCCCGCCGGGGTCTGTCAGTTGGTGTTTGGCGTGCCCGACGAGGTATCGCGCCACCTGCTGGCCTCGCCCGTCATCCGCAAATGCAGCTTCACCGGTTCGACAATCGTTGGCAAGCATCTGATGAAACTGGCCGCCGACAATGCCTTGCGCACCACCATGGAGTTGGGAGGCCATGCCCCGGTGATCGTTTTCGACGATTGCAATGTCGAACGCACGCTCGACATGCTGACTTTGGCCAAGGCCCGGAACGCCGGACAGGTTTGCGTTTCACCGACGCGGTTCTACATTCAGGATGCGATCCATGACCGATTTGTCTCGGCGCTGACCGAGCGGTTCGGCGCGCTCAGACTGGGTAACGGGCTGGACCCGGCTACCCAGATGGGCCCCATGGCGAACGCCCGCCGCCCCGATGCCATAGATGCGCTGGTCGCCGATGCTACCGCGCGGGGCGGGCGTTTGCTGACCGGGGGTGAACGGATCGGGAATGAGGGCTACTTCTATCGTCCGACCGTGATTTCCGATCTGCCTTTGGACGCACGGATCATGAATGAGGAACCCTTTGGCCCGGTCATCGCCACCGCACGGTTCAGCACCTTCGATGAGGCCGTCGAACAGGCCAATCGTTTGCCCTTTGGCCTTGCCGCCTATGCCTTCACCGAGAACGGCCGTCAGGCCAACCGCATCGGCGCGGCGCTCGAGGCGGGAATGGTCGGCATCAACGTCACCCGCATGGCCTATGCCGATGCCCCGTTCCAGGGCGTCAAGCACAGCGGTCACGGATCGGAAGACGGACCCGAGGGGCTGGCAGCCTGCCTCGTCACCAAAAGCATCCACCAACAATGAAGCCTTAGGGCTGCGAGAGGAGACACCATGAAAATCGACATGCTGATAGCCGGACAAGCGGCAGGGGCCGACGGCGGCCGGACCTTTGAGCGGCGCGACCCGGTAACAGGCGCCGTGGCCACCATCGCCCCGGCCGCGACCGAGCAGGACGTGCCCGCCATCGTCGCGGCGGCGCAAAAGGCCTTCGCCACCTGGTCCAAGACCGGCCCCAACGAACGCCGTCGCCTGCTCAACAAAGCGGCTGACATCATGGCCGCCAAGGCCGGTGAATTCACCGCGCTGATGACCGCCGAGACCGGCTCGACCGGCCCTTGGGGCGGGTTCAACACCATGTTCGCCGCCGGGATTCTGCGCGAGGCCGCGTCCTCGACCACGCAGATCAAGGGTGAGATCATTCCGTCGGACAAGCCCGGCACCCTCGCCATGGGTGTGCGGCGCCCGCTGGGTGTGTGCCTCGGTATCGCGCCCTGGAACGCTCCGGTCATTTTGGGAACGCGCGCCATCGCCCAAGCGGTGGCCTGCGGCAATACCGTGATCCTCAAGGCTTCGGAGATGTGCCCGGCCACGCATGCGCTGATCGGCCAGTGTTTCACAGAGGCCGGTTTCCCCGACGGCGTGGTGAACGTGATCACCAACGCGCCCGAGGATGCAGCGGGTCTGGTCGCGGCGCTGATCCGGCATCCGGGCGTCAAGCATGTCAACTTTACCGGTTCGACCGCGGTTGGCCGCATCATCGGCCGGCTGGCGGGCGAGAACCTGAAACCGGTGTTGCTGGAACTGGGCGGCAAGGCGCCGCTGGTCGTGCTGGAGGATGCCGATCTCGATGGCGCGGTGAATGCGGCGGTGTTCGGTTCGTTCATGAACCAGGGCCAGATCTGCATGTCCACCGAGCGGATCATCGTCGATGAAAAGATCGCCGATGCCTTTGTCGATAAGCTGGCGGCCCGGGCGCGGGGGCTGGCGACGGGCGATCCGCGCGGGCATGTGCATCTGGGGTCGCTTGTCACCGAAGGCGCAGCCGAAAAGATCGACGAGCTGATCGCCGATGCTGTGGCCAAGGGCGCGAAACTGGTCGCCGGCGGCAAGCGCGACGGGGCAATCGTTCCGGCGGGGCTGCTGGACGGCGTGAACGACACGATGCGCATCTATACCGAGGAAAGCTTCGGTCCGGTCAAATCGATCATCCGCGTCAGCGGCGATGACGAGGCTGTGCGCGTCGCCAACGATACCGAATATGGCCTGTCGTCGGCGGTGCATGGATCTGATCTCAAACGCGCCATGGCGGTGGCCGAGCGCATCGAAAGCGGCATCTGCCATATCAATGGACCCACTGTATCCGACGAGGCACAGATGCCGTTCGGTGGCGTCAAAGCCTCGGGTCACGGTCGGTTCGGCGGCGCCATGGGGGTGATCGAATTCACCGATCTGCGCTGGATGACCATCGAGGATCCGCATCAGCACTATCCGTTCTGACCGGCTCTGGCTGCGGGCGGCGCATCGTCGCCGCCCGTTCGCTGCATCCCATATCAGCGCCTCAGACGGCTTCGACGCTGACCTGAACATCCATATGCGCCAATTCTCCGCCCGTCCCCTGAAAGCTGCCGATCACCGGAGCGACCTGCATGATATGGCGCGCGGCGGCCACCGGGATCAGGTTGCCCGAACCGACAGCCCGGTTGGTCGGGTCAAAGGCGATCCAGCCCGCGCCCGGCACAAAGACCTCGACCCAGGCGTGGGTCGATCCGGCCCCGGCCGATCCAAGGTTGTCGCGCGCCGGATCGAACAGATAGCCCGAAACGATCCGCGCGCCGAATCCCAGTGTGCGGACCGCCTCGGCGAACAGGACGGCGAAATCCCGACACGATCCCCAGCCTCGGTCCAGCGTTTCCAGCGGGCCTTGCGTGCCCTCGACCTCGCGGCTCTGATAGGCGATCCGCGCCGACACCCCGTTGGAAAGATCCTTGAGCAGCGACAACGTATCGGTCGGCCGCTGCATCACGAACCCCTCAGCCCAGGCAGACAGGCGCCCCGCGTGATCGGCGTATTGCGGCCTTGCCAACGCGCCGAGATCGACACGGTCGTCGTCGGAATAGCGCAGCGGAAAGGTCAGGGCCGTCGCATCGATGTCGAAGACCGGCCAGGCCGGGGCATCGAGATTGACCTTCACGCGACTTTCGACAGTCAGGCTGTCTGTTGAACCCGTGAAATACGCCGTCGCAATCGAATTCCCGGCGACATCGTGTGCCCAGGTGACACGCGCCTCGGGCCAGACCGACAGGGCAAAGGACAAGAGCTTCAGTTCACGCGTCTCGCGCGGGCGCAACATCATCCTGTGCGGCCCGAGCGCAACCGCCGTGCGATAGCGATATTCGGTCCGATGGAGGATTGTCAGAATTGTCATGGGCGTCCGATACAGGTTGGCGTCAGTGGCAGCCGCGACTCCCCGACGATGTGATCGCCCTTCCCGGTGTACCGCTATGATAGACTGTCATGCCCCACAAACACAGAGGGCTCTCCGCCACCCCCTCTGGCGGGTTCACATGACTGTCCAGTTCATGAGGCTGGCGCGGTGTCGGCAGAGCTGCGGGCGTTGCCCGTCCGTGCCGTCCCCGGGCATTCCTCTCGCTCTTACGCCACTTACCGAACGCGATTGACCGCGTCTTAGCCGGGCCTGGTAGCGCGGACAGAGCGGGGCCAGCACATTGCGGCGAACAGATCGCCCGTCGGTCCCTTCATAGCCCCTCGATCTTGATCTGCCAGGGGCCTTGGCGAGAACAGCCTACCGGGGTTGCGCCAGCGTTCTCCATCTTGCGTTCAGCCTGCCGGTGCTTTGCCCGCCAGTTTGGCCTAAGTCGGGACGATGCCGCTGCTGCGCTGCACGGTTCCGGTGCCCATCGGCGAATCCCGGTCAGGCGAAAGCTGCAGGCGCGGTGAAGCCGCCAAAAGCGGCGTCGCAGGCCTCGCCCAACGAAAACAGCGTGGACTCGCCGCAGGCCGGGCCGATCAACTGCACCCCGGCGGGCAGGCCCCCTGCCCCGCCAGGCATCGGCCGCACCAGCGAGGGCAGATGTGCGAAGGTGGCGATCCCGGGCCAGAGCAGGTTCTTCAGATAGGGCTCGGCCACGCCACCCACGTCCAGCACGCGGGCCAGTTGTGGTACCGGGCCGTAGCCGTCGCCGACCTGATGCGGAAAGGCCTGAGTCATCGATACGGGCGCCAGCAAGGCATCGAAACCGGTAAACCATTGATCCCAGGCCGCCATGACCTGCGCCTGCGCCTCCATCAGATGCGCCACGTCGGCCATTCTGGCCGTGACCGACCGCGCGACAATCTGGACGATAGGATCGTCCATGCGATTGGCGGCCATGGCGGCGTAGCCGGCCAGCTCGTGCGGCGGGCTTTCGGCGCCGATCACGGCGAACAGCAGGCGCAGATACAAGTTGTCGGCCCCCACCATCGGTGCGGGCATGGTGTCCAGATGCGTAACCAGCGCCCCCTCGCCCGCCAGCGCCCTGCCATAAGCATCGATCGCCGCCGCATAGGCGGGATCGACCGGATAGCCGCCGGTCCAGACCGCGATCCGCGCGCCCTTTAGGCCCGAGGTCCGCGCGGGGGGCAGGTCCAGCACCCAACCAGGCTTGCCGCCTGCCAACAGATCAAAGGCCAGCCGCAAATCCGCGGTTGAGCGCGCCAGCGGGCCGCCAACCGACAGCGGAGCCGCCGAAAGCGCCCCCGGCCCCGGCGGCACATGGCCCCGGCAAGAGATCAGGCCATAGCTTGGCTTCAACCCCCAAACCCCGCAATAGTGCGCCGGAATCCGAATCGACCCGCCGATGTCGCTGCCCAGCTCCAGCGCCGTGAAGCCCGCCGCCAGGGCCGAGGCCGCCCCGCCAGACGAACCCCCGGCGCTGCGCCCGGCATCCCAGGGGTTGCACGTCAGGCCATAGAGGGGATTGGCGCTTTGATGGTCAGCGGCGGCCAGCGGCACGTTCGTCTTGCCCCAGATCACCGCCCCCGCCGCGCGCAGCCGCGCCACGGCATCGGCATCGCGCGATGGACGATTTCCCGCCAGATCGGGAATGCCTGCGGTGGTGGTGAAGCCCACCACATCCCAGGTTTCCTTGATCGTCATCGGCAGCCCCTGCAGCGCACCGCCCGGTGCCCCGGAATCGGCGCGCCTTGCCGCCGCGCGGGCGCTCTCAGGATCGGTAGCGATCACGGCATTCACCGCGCCGTCCAGCCGCGCCTGCCGCGCCATCATGTGATCGAGCAACTCCAGCGCGCCGATCTTGCGGGCCTGCAGCGCCGCCAGGGCCTCGGTCGCGGTCCAATGATGAGGGTCGCGCATGGCTTCATCCTTTCCTGAAAATTCCCGCCAGCGCGGGCCACAACCCGCGCGGGCTGACCAGCAGCACCGTGACCGACAAGAGGCCCATCACGATCCAGTATTGATCGCCCGAGAACCCCGCAGCCGTCATACCCTCGCGCAATCCGATCAGGATCGCGCATCCCAGTGCCGGACCGGCCAAGGTGCCGGTACCGCCGATCACCGTAACCACCATCATCGCCACGACCCAGTTGAGCTGGAACGCGTCATTGGGCGTCACATAGAGCGTGGTGATGTAGTAAAGCGCACCGGCCCCGGCACAGCCGCCCGCGGTGACGCAGAACAGGATCAGGTGCAGCCGCTGCACATTCACCCCCGCGGCCCGCGCTGCGCCCTCGTTGTCGCGCAAGGCCAGCGTGGCCAGCCCGGCGCGGGTGCGCAGGAAGACCCGCAACGCCACCATCAGACCGACTGCGGCCACCAGCGCCACCACAAAGACCACCTGTTCCGGGTAGCCCTGCACCGATTGCCCGCCCGGCCGCAGCACCAGCCCGGCCGTGCCGCGCACGAAGGGCATCTTGTAGGCCAGTTGCTGCGCGATCTCGGCGACAACCCACATGCCGACAGCGAAATACGCGGCCTTGAGGTGAAACATCACCATGCCCAGCGGGATCGCCGCCAGCGCCACGACAAAGGGCACCCCGGCCAGCACCAGCCACATAGGCAGCGTGGTGGCATTCGCGGTCAGGAATAGTGCATAGGCACCAAGACCGACAAACACCTGGTGCCCCAGCGAGACTTGCCCGCCGTATCCGGCCAGCAGGTTCCACATCTGCGCCATCAGGAACAGCGTCAGCACCTCGCAGGCCAGGAACAAGAGCCCCGCGTCCAGCAGTCGTGCTCCGGCGAGGCCGCAGGCCAGCGCCACCGCCAGCGCCAGGATCTCCATCCGGCGGATCATGCCAGCCTCCCGGTCATGGCACGGATCACCAGCGCCAGAAAGAAAGTCAGATGCACATAAAGCATCCCGGCATTGGCATCGATGCGCTGCGCGATCACCTGCACGAGGCCCAGGAACAATCCTGCCACCAGAACGCCGCGAATGCGCCCGATACCGCCCAGCACGACCCCCTCGAAGGCGATCAACAGATGCGTGACGCCAGAAAACGGTGACACGCTGGCCCGCATCGCCAGTAGAACCCCGGCGAGCGCCGCCAGCCCGGCCGACAGCGCCGCCACCAGCGCATGCACACGCGCCACGCGGACGCCCATCATCGCGGCGATGTCGGGCCGGTCCGATACCGCACGCACCTCACGCCCGAAGCGGGTGCGAAAGATCAGCGCCGCCAGCGCCCCAAAGGCTGCCGCCGCAACACCCAGCGTGGCCAGTGGCAACAGTCCGAATGACAGCCCGCCCGCCTCAACCCGCGCCTGCGCCAGACCGCCCACATCCAGGCCGCGCAGATTGGCGCCCAGCGTTTCGAGCAGGCCATTGCGGATCATCACTGCCAGCCCGAACGTGACCAGCATTGCCACCATCGGGTCACGAAAGCGCATCGCGCGCTCGACAAAGGCCACCTGCATCAGCGCGCCCAGCAGCGCCGCGCCGACAAAGGCCCCGGCCAGCACCAGTGGCAAGGGCAGCGCAGCTTGCGCGGCCACCAGTCCCACGGCCATGAAGGCACCCAACGTGATGAACTCGCCATGCGCGAGGTTCACCACCCGCAGGATGCCGAAGTTCAGCGCCAGCCCTGCGCCAATCAGGCCATAAAGCGCACCCAGCGTCAGGCCCTGAAATACCACCTCGATCATGCTGCCACCCCGAAATAGGCCGCGCGCAGGCTTTGCGCCGTGACCCCTTGCGCAGGGCCCTGATGCGAGATGCGACCCTTCAGCAGGCACGTCACCTGCGCGGCATCCTTGCAGGCGCGGGCAATGTCCTGATCGACCAGCAGCACCGCCAACCCCATCGCGCGCACCTGCGCCAGCGCCGCATAAACCTCGCCCACCACCTTTGGCGCCAGACCCAGCGCGATTTCGTCGCACAGCAACACCGCGGGGTTGGTCGCCAGCGCCCGCGCAATGGCAACCATCTGTTGCTGCCCGCCGGACAGGTCGCCGGGCCGCGACCGGCGCTTTTCAGACAGGATCGGGAACAGGTCGAACAGTGCCGCCAGCGTCCACGGCCCGGGCCGCCCGCGCTGGCCGATGAGGATGTTTTCCTCGACACTCAGGCTGTCGAACAGCAACCGCCCTTCTGGCACCAGCGCCACGCCGCGCGCCGCAGCATGCCGGGGGTCATAGGGGCGGCCGTCCAGCGTCAGCCTGCCGCGCCAGTCAGGGACGAGCCCGCACAACAAGCGCAACAATGTCGATTTCCCTGCACCGTTAGCCCCTACCAGGGCATGGTTTTGCCCAGCCTCGACGGTCAGCGACACGCTGTCCAGCGCCCGCGCCTGCCCATAGAACGCAGCGACCCCTTCAAGCCGCAGCATCGGCCGGGACCCCCATGTAGACCGCCTGCAAGCCCGGATCGGCCCAGACCTGCGCAAAGGGGCCGTCCAGTGTCTTTGCTCCGCGATCCATCACGATCAACCGCTCGCAGACGGCGCTCAGCGCCATCGGGATATGCTCGACCCACAGGATCGCGCGGCCGGGACGCAGGCCCTCAACCAGCGCAACCATCGTTTCCACCTCGGGCTCGGTCAGGCCGGCAGCGATTTCATCGAGCAGCAACACCCGTGGCCGTATGGCCACGGCCTTGGCCAGCTCCAGCCTCTTGCGGTCCAACAGACCAAGCGCCCCGGCCCGAGCCCCGGCCTTGTCGGCCAGGGCGCACAGCGTCAGCACCTCATCCACCCAGTCACGCGCAGCGAGATCAGGCAGGCCAGCCCCATAAAGCGCGGGCAGGCGGACAGACTCGGACACGGTCAGACTGTCAAAGGTCTGTGGGATCTGGGCGGCGCGTGCGATGCCTGCGCGGACCCTTGCGTGCAACGGCAGGCGCGTGATGTCGCGCCCGTCCAGTTCCAGCCGCCCGGCGCTGGGGCGCAGATCGCCCACCATCAGCGCCAGCAGGGTACTTTTCCCGGCGCCGTTGGGGCCGATGAGGCCGACGCATTCGCCCGCGTCCAGCGTCAGATCGACGGCATCCACCGCCGTCAGCGCGCCAAAGCGCCGCGCCACCCCGCTGAGCGCCAGCAGGCTCATGCGCCACCCATCGCGATCATCTCGGCCTCGACCGGGATTTCCGGCGCCGAGGCGGTGTTGACCACCTTCAGCTCATAGGGAAAGCGCCCACCCAGTCGTCGCCACTGACCGCCGACCATGGGCAGTATCGCCACACTGCGCACTGGCGAGGCGGCGAAATTCACGCGGCCCACGACGGTCTGCATGTCCATTGCCGCGAGGGCGTCACGGATCGAATCGTTGTTGGTAGGGTCGTCGGCGTTGACGACCGCCGCCAGCCCCACCTCCCACAGCGCATGGCCAAAGCCCAAAGGCTGGGTCCATTGCGCGTTCGTTTCCGTTTCCCATTGCGCGGCCAGTTCGGCCGCGCTCTGGCCGGTCAGCGACGAGGCATACGGAAACACCGGCGCCCAGGAAACCTCGGTCGCCACGCCGTCGGCGGTGTCGCCCAGGGCCGCGACCCCGGCGGGGAACAGGAACGCCGCGGCCACCATCACCGCCTTGGGCGAAACCCCGGCCTGCCGCAACTGGTTCCAGAACGGGATGAAGTGATCGGGATACATGAAACCCGACAGGATATCCGGGCGCTCGAGCGCGAAACGCGACACGAAGCTGGAGAAGTCGTTGGTCATCATCTGGAACGGCCCGGCGGCCAGTTCGGTATAGCCGCCCTGCCGCAGAAAGGCAGGCAGCCCCAGTTCCGGGTGCATCAGCCCCTGCCCTGCTGGATTGTCCAGAAACAGCGTGCCGACGGTGCGGTTGGTTGGCACCATGTCCATCATCTGCACCAGATTCCCCAGCGCCGAATCCACGCCGCCGAAGAAGTGGAACGTATAGGGGAAGCCCTGCGCCGAGTTGCCGCCGCGCGGGAACAGCCACGCTTGCCAGGGCACCATGGTGGAGATCACCGGCACGCCCCGCGTATCGGCCAGTTCGCCGATCGCCGCCGCGCCGTCACCGTCCTGCACCAGCACCAGGTTGCAGCGTTCGCGCAGCACCAGCTCCTGCGCGATCGAGGCCGAGCGGTTCGGGTCAGACTGGTTGTCGCGGATCACCAGCTCGACGGGGATGCGCCCGCCGCTCGCCGTGGGCAGGCCGTCGGCCAGCCGCGCCTGCATCTGCGCAATGGTCCAACTCTCGGTTTCGCCGAAGATCCCGCGGATACCGGAAAGCGAGCCGATATAGCCAATTTTCACGCCGCGTGACTGCGCCCGCAGCAGGCTAGGCGCGAACACACCCGCCGCTGTAGCGGCCAGGCTATGCGCCATCACTCCCCGCCGGGTCAGACCCGGCCGGTTGTTGTGTTCCGTCATGGGAACCCTCCCCTGTCTGATCCCTCGCCGTGGTGAATCGCAAAGCGACCACTGGCCACATGCAGGCTTGCATCGCGCCGCGATTCGGTCAAGAGGTTATGTGGCCGATGGTCACTTCGGCCCGTTCTCCGGCTTTGCCCTTGAACCGGAGTAGGGTTTTCGGCATGAAAGGGCGCAACAGACGGGAAAGACCACGATGACCGTTACTGCCCTTGCCGACGACGGCGCCGCACAGCGCAAGACGGGCTATCACCATCACAACCTGCGCAACGCTGCGCTGGCGGTGACGATTGAGCTGATCGAGGCGCGTAACGGACCACATTTTTCGCTGCGTGAAGTGGCGGCGGCGCTGGGGGTGCGGCATTCCTCGGTCTATCGCCATTTTGCTGACAAGGGTGCGCTTCTGGACGCGCTGACGGCTGAGGGGTTCAACGTTCTGCGCGCCCTGCAGATTGAGGAAACCGGGCGTTGCGCCGCCGATTCCCACAGTCAGCTACGCGCGCTTTGTATTGCCTATGTGCGCTTCGCGCGCGAGAAATCAGGGTTCTTCCGACTGCTCTTTGACAACCGCCCCGAGGGCGAGGGAGAGGCGACCGGCCGCACCGAATTCGACGCCGAAGCCTATGACGTGCTGGTTGCCCTGATCCGGCGCGGGCAGGATGAGGGAGTGCTGATCCAGGGCGATCCGGCGCGTGTCGCGGGCTATCTGGTGCTGGGGGCGCATGGGCTGGCCTATTACCTCTCGCAACCCACCGCCCCTGGCCGCAGTGGCCCGGCGGGCCCGATCCCGCTGATGCCGCCCGAGGACTTGGCCGACTTTGCGCTGATCCCCCTGCTGCGCAGCCCACCGCCTCCCGATCAGGTCGCGCGGCGATTCTTTGGCGCTGCGGACAGCGATTGAACCGGACTTTGTTCTTGCGCGCAGTCCTCGACGGGCTGCCCCCCTGCCCCGCCGATCTGGATCGCGGACTCGTCGCTCGGCTTGCACTCTCGCCGGATAACTGCGGTCATCGCCTCAGCGTTGATTGCGCAGTAGGCAGCAATCGAGCGCCTCATTGGCGTTGAGCCCGGCGAAGTCGGCTCGGGTAAGAGGTTGGGAACAGTTGTTGTGTCAGTATGCTGCGAACAGCTTTGGATACATTGCTTAAGGAGTTCTTCGCGGCAGGGCAGTGACGACGTGCTTGGTATGACTTTCTGACGGCCTTCAATTCCTCCCATCCCCTCGAAAGGCGTCTTGACCGCGGTCAAGAAAATCTGGGCTATGTGGTCATCATCCGCTCGAAATAGGCATCAGGGCGCTGGATCGCGTCTGATCGTCCTATCAAGTAGTCGAGGGTCAGCAGCAATTTTCCGGCACCTGCCTTCTTGAGGCCGCGCAGCAAACCCTCTTGGCGTATTCTAAGCAATCGACCCAAATCAAGCAGGATGCGGGTGAGTGCATCCGTGGTGCGTGGAGCTTCGGGAAAGAACCCTGCGATGTGGGAGTAATCTTCCCATGCCATGGTGTCCGGTTCTCTATTCATCGGGGACTTGGATGGCAGCCTTTCCTTCGTGGCGGCCGCAGTTGTTTCAGCCCTTTTTTTAAATTCTTTTCTTATGGACTCTATGTGCCGGACATTCTGCCCGTTTGTGGCGGGCATTCCGGGCGAGCAGAGTGCGGGAACCGGATGGTCGTCACCCTCAGCGTCGGCAGCCAGCGATGCTTGGCGCTCACCGAAGTTGGCTTCGGCATCTGCGCCCAGTGCCCGGAGTTCCGAGATCACTTGCAGGACCGTATCGACGGTCAGTGTGGCTCGGCGCAGGATGTTTCGGATCGCCTCGAGGGTCGCCAGTCTAGCTTCGTCATCGCGTTCCTGATGCAGAAGCGACGCGCGCAGCGCCAATGCCTCGGCCTTGAGCGAGCGCAGGCGTTCGCAGTCCTCGGTGAGCGCCGAAGCTCGCGTTGCCAGGGAGGCGTATTGCTCGATCAGAGGCTTCAGGTCGATGCCGAAAGCGTCCCGGATCACTCCGCCATAGCGGAGTGGGAAGCGTTTGCCGTTTGCCGAGTTCTTGCGTTCGATCAGGCCGGCAGCGGTGAGGCGCACAAGGCAGCGCCGAAGGGTTCTCTCATCGAGGCCGTTCGCGCGCTCGGACAGGGACGCATTCGACGGGAACACAACAGTCAGGGCAGGGCTCTGGTGGCCCGGCTTCGCGCGCCCTTCGCGCGGCAGGAAGCTGACGAGCGCGGTTAGAACGGCGAGGTCATTCGGAGTAAGGGCGAGGGTTCGTCGCAGGATGCGTACAGGGCCGAGGAGGTCATAGGGGTTGTGGCAGGGCAGGGGGGCCCGTTCCGCCAGGGCGGTTGGAGTTTCGGATGCATGTCTCATAGTGTTTCGGGAGAAAAAGCTTCCCCGTTCACCGCAGGCGGTGTTGAAATCGATTCGCTTTAGGGGTATCAATCAGGTGTCGAGACTGATTAAGGCCCTTCGGAAGCTCCGCTTTCGGGGGGTCTTTCTTTTTCTGGCCGGTCCTCCTTTCGTTTTCTGCTCGTTGCTCTTTATGCCTTGACCGCGGTCAAGGCGCGGGATTGCCGCGTTGGTTGCTCGACGTCTCGACTTGACCGCGGTCAAGAAGTTCGAGAATCAGCTCCCGGACCGCTTCCTCGACGCGTGGCGCAATGGCTGGATCGACGTCGATGGTGATCCGGCTGCCCCGGCGACCGATCTTCACGCGCTCATCCAGGCTCGATCTGGATGCCGAGGGTTTGGACGTTGTCAGCAGGGCTATTGCGGCGTCGAGCCGATCTGGACCCGGAGCGGTCATCGGGATCTGGCCAGCCACTTCCCGCGCCCTCTCGGTATTCTCGTCGCAAAGTTTGAACAGCTTCTCCCAGATCCGCCGACCGACGCCATGGGCAGGCCCGATCGCCCGAATCAGTTCGATCGGGATGCCCGTTGCGATACGGTTCATTCGAGAAACCAGCGATTCATCGATCTGAAGCGCCCGATAAGCCACCGTCTGGGCGTTCTTTCGCGACTCGTCGGTCTTTCCAAGCTCCCGAATGACCCCGGCAACAAACAACGCTCGCTCGATGAACGAGGGGTCCTGGCGCGCGTTGTTCTCGACGCCTTGAGCGATCAGTGCTTCCTCGTCGGTCATTTCCATGACCGTCGCGCGCACCTTTTGCCCAAGCTGGCGGCAAGCAAGGAGCCTGCGGCGCCCATAGACGATCTCGAGAGCGCCGCGGGGCGTTCGGCGAACCAGCACGGGTACTTTTTGCCCGTGCTCGCGGATCGACGATATCAACTCGTCCAGGCCATCGCTCGGATCGATCCGGTCCATGACCGCGGACATCTGGATCGAGGAAGGGTCGATCAGCCGAGTGGCATGTTTGTCCTCCTCGAGGACAGACGCCTGCGCTCGCGCCACCGTGGGGCTCGTGCGTTTGATCTCTATCTCGTCATCTTGCTGGGGCACGTTGCCCATCGCGTTCTTGAGTGAGTCCCCAAAGACCTTACGCGCCATGGCTGCGCCCCCATGCTGTCAGGATTTCGCGCTCGACTTCGTCGGTAACGCGAGAAACAGACTCGATGGCGCGCTCATAGGTTCTCCGGTTCACCTCGCGGGGCTCGACTTCAAAGATGCTTTGCTGCGTGTTCGCAGCATCGCCCACTGCAGTCGATTTCAGGAACTCTGCCGACAGGACGGCATCCCCCAGCACCGTCCGAAGCAGCGAGGAGATCTGAACCTGAGGGCCATCGGTGTTTTCGTAGCGCGTAATCAGGACGCGGACGAAATTGAGGCCATGTTCCGGAGCGTGGGCTTCGACCACGCCCATCAGATTGCTTGCCATGCCGAGGAAACTTGCAAGAGACATGACGTCGAGCATCGACGCGTTCAGGGGGATCAGCACGCCCGTCGAGGCAAAGAGGGCAGAGATCACCGAAAAGTTCAACTGCGGCGGTGTGTCGAATATCACCACGTCATATCGATCGACGACCGGCTCAAGGGCCTCCCGGATACGGCTGTGGAACGTGGTGGCGCCGTGTCGAAAGCTCAACGCGACCTCGAATTCGTACTCCATGATATCCATGGACGCCGGGATCAGATCCACTGTCGGAAAATTCGTCTTGCGAATGATCTCGGCCGCGGGAAGCGGCCCCTCGGATCGGATGAGATCGTAGGAGGTTGGCATGTCGGGATCGAGCTCGGGGGTAACACCGAACAGGTTCGTCAGGCTTGCCTGGCTATCAAGGTCGATCAGCAAGACCCGGTATCCGCGCAGACCCAGGAATTGCCCCACATGGGCGACCGTCGAAGTCTTGGCCGAGCCACCTTTCAGGTTAAAGATCGTCAGGATCTGACAGGGCTCTCCCGGCCGTCTGTGCGGGTGTTCCTCCGGCTTGATTCTGCCGGTCTCGAGAAGGACGCGTTGGGCCTCGACCATGTCCTCGGCCGAGAATGTACGGCGATTGCCGCCTTCCAGAATGCCTTCGGGAAAGCCTTCAAGGTTTGACACATGATGGCGGAAGGTGTTCTGATTGATGCGGAGCAGTTCAGCCGCTTCCCGCATGGCGAAGCGACGCAGACCCTTCTGAGCGTCCGGGGGGAAGGTCTCTTGCGCATGTTCACGCAACCGGCTGCCGAGCCGCTTGGACATGACATCAAATCTCTGCGACGCCCGTATTCCTCTCATCGCTGCCCTCGAGTCTATGTTATTTTTTCAAACCTTAACAGATAAGCAAGATAAATCCAACCCAAACCGTTGAGGCGCGAACGGGCGTTGAGGGCACGACTTTCTGCTGAAGAGATGTCGTTGAAGATCAGCATCTTGGGTGGCCATTTTCGCAGTCGGCTTCAACGGATCGCTGTGGATTGCTGCGATGACCACAAGATGTGCCGCGCGCACATAGAGATAGCTGAGTGAAGAATCGGGGGCGCGATTCTGGTCGCCTCAGTCGAGCAATCCCAACCTTCGCGCCCGCTCCAGCAGCATCTTCACCGATGAGGGTTGCCAGCTCGTCCGCCCCCTTGGAGTACGCTCGCGCATCGCCTCCAGCCGGTCGCAGATGGCCTGCAAGGTGATGTGACGGTCCGCGCCCTTGATGGCGGCGACGATGGCAGGGAGCCGGTCGTCGATTTCCCGTCGCGGCGCGCGGGCTAACACGGTCTGGGGCAGAAAGCCGTTGGCGACATAGGCCTTCACCGCACGCAGCAGGCGGCTTTGCGTCCAGTGCCGGTTGCGGGGAAGGGGGCCGTTGATGATGCGCAGCACGTCTTCCCAGGCCATGTCGGGGCGCAGGCGGCGGACCTGCGGCACCCAGTCTGGCGCGGTGGCGTTCAGGCGCTCGAGATAGCCGTCCTGCCGCGCCAGCCGCACGTTGCGCAGCGCCGCCGGATCGCGCGCGCGCAGGCCCGGATTGCCACCGATCCGTCCCTGGGTGCGCGCGCTGGCCAGCCCGGCCTTGGTGCGGTCGCGGATCAGGGCCCGCTCAAACTCGGCCGCGGCGCCCAGCACCTGCAGCGTGAACTTGCCTTGGGGCGAGGCGGTGTCGATGGGGTCGCTCAGCGAGCGAAAGAAGGCGCCCTTGGCCTCGAGCCGTTCCAGGATCTCGAGCAAATGCGACAGCGAGCGCGCCAGCCGGTCGATCCGCACAACTACCAACGTGTCGCCCTTGCCGACGCGCTCCAGTACCCGCGCCAGTGCGGGGCGCGCGCGGTTGCCGCCCGACGCCTGCTCCTCGTGGATCTCGGCGCAGCCTGCGGATTTCAGAGCCTGCGACTGGGGCAGGGGGGTCTGATCCTCGGTCGAGACGCGGGCATAGCCGATCAGGGGCATCAAAGCAGGCCGTTTGCAATTTTATGTACCGCAAATAAACGACCGATTATAAACGATTGCAAGGGTATGTGCTTTGGCGGCGTTCGGCGGAAGCCTCTGGTTTTCATCGGCTGCGGGTGATCGGGAAAGTTGCATTGGGCGCTGCATGTGCCTGTGTGGCAACGCGTTCAACAGACTCTCGAGAAACCGTTTGGGTAGTATGCAATATGCGGGTATTTTGCACATATGAAGTCATACGATCCTGTTCTGCCCGATTTTTCCGAGACGCTCACCAGTCATCGAGCGGCGTCTGAACAGACGTCCGAGGACGAGCTTTGGTGTCGCGTTTGGTTCCCGATTTCAATTGAAGCGGTTAGCTGAAACCTGAGCGGTCAGGTTGGAGCTTGGCATTTCAGCAAAGGCTCGTCGGAAGGGC
>JAANMY010001359.1_pt1 | contig 28149 bp, 28 predicted proteins | sample 7279691 | NCBI WGS metagenome assembly JAANMY01 (sample SAMN14094543, study PRJNA606508) | bioreactor metagenome | isolation source: A lab-scale SPAN reactor treating ammonium-rich wastewater day 388 | place: Ireland: Galway | collected 2018-02-07
CATCGGCACGTCGTGGGTACGTCCGGCGCCCAACGGACGCGCGGCGTCGGCGACGCCCTTCATGTCGTCGCGCGCCAGCGCGTCGGAGATGCGCTCCAGGCCGGCGACGAACCCGCGCATCTCCGCGAGGACGAACGCGCGCTCGCCCGGATCGAGGACGATCGCGACCCGGCCGTCGTCGGCCGGGAGCGTCGAGCCGGCGACGAGGAACTTCCAGGCCATCGCCGCCACGGCCGCGAGCAGCACCGCGATGATCGAGTAGGTGATGCGGTTCGTCATCGGGTCACCTCGATCGGAAGGACAGGATCCCGCCCGCGCGAGGCGGGGAGGCGACGGCCGAGGCGCGGACTCGCGCCCCGCGCGTCGCCTGCCGGGCGATCAACATAAGATACATACAGAATGCATGTTCAATGTAGCACGTCGGCCGCGGCGCGCGCAACCGCGCCTCGCATCCGCCGGCCGGGTGCGCGCGGCGCTCACGTGCCGGGGCCGCGCGCCCGGAACGCGCGGACGAGCGTCGAGACGAGGCCCCAGAAGGTGACCGCCCAGGCGACGAACGCCACGCCGGCGAACCACGGCACGAACGGGTAGAGGAACGCGAGGTCGAGCGCATGCGCCATCACGTGCGTGCATGCGGCGTACATCCCGAGCGGGAACACCGCGCCCCAGTACAGCGGGTCGTAGCGCAACGGGTACCGGGCGACGAGGTGGCGCCACACGCCGAGCAGGATCAGCATCGGAATCCACCAGGTGCCGGTCGCCCAGTAGAACACGGTGAAGCCCTTGATGAACGGCGCGAGCGACGCGAGGAACGGCGCGTCGGGCGCGTTGACGATCAGGAGCGAGCCGGCGAGCGTCGAGATGGCCATCGCGCCCATGTTGATCCAGTACGGCGGCGAGAGATCGCCCGGCGCGAGCCGGAAGAACGTGTAGCGGTAGAAGATGAGCGACATCATCCAGATGTAGAGCATCCCGCCCCACAGCCACGTCGACAGCGCCAGGAAGTTGAGTTCCAGCCGGTACGGATGGCCCCAGTGCACCGCGAGGTAGGCGCTCAGCACCGCGACCGACTGCGTGGCGACCACGGCGAGGAGCCACGCGCCGGAGATGCCCTCGTCGAGCGGGGGCTTCTTCGCCTTGACGGTGAACGCGGTGAACACCGTGTAGGTCAGTCCGACCCAGAGCGCGAGGGCGACGACCCAGAGCGTGGCGGCGATCGTGTAGCTGCCTTCGAACAGCACGAACTGGCTGCCGAGCACGCCGGACGCGGCGACGCCGGTGAAGAATCCGGGGCCGCGCTGGTGGTCGACGAGGTCGCGCAAGAGTTCGCGTGGAAACCACGCCGCGCGCAGCACGGCGAGCACGCCGATGACGACGTAGGCGGCGATGTTGAGCCGGAACAGCGCGTCGGCGACGACCGGCAGTCCGAGCAGGTGCGCGTCGACCGAGACGATGCCGGTCGCCATGACGAGCGCGAAGTAGGCGGGCGAGAGACCGCGCACCCCCTGCCGCAGCGCGCCCATCGGCGCGTGCTACTGGACGAGCGGTGTCGCGACGGCGTCGAGGTCGACGCCGCGCACGTCGGCCTGCCCCGCGAGCACGCGGACGTACTGCTCGAGCGCGCGGCGCAGGACGCGTTCGCGCAGCCGATCGGCGATGGCGGCGCGCACGGCCTCGAACGGCAGCAGGCTGCCGGACGCGCGATGGTCGACGGCGACGATGTGGAAGCCGTAGCGCGTCTTCACCAGCTGGGCGCCGATCCCGGTCCAGGCGCCGTCGAAGAGCGCCTGCTCGAACTCCGGGACCGTTTCGCCGCGCTGGATCTGCCCGAGACTGCCGCCGTGCTGCGCCGACGGGCAGTTCGACCATTCGCGCGCGAGCGCCTCGAAGCGTTCCGGCGCCTTCAGCACTTCGGCGAGCGTGGCCTCCGCCCGGGCACGGAGCGCGTTCACGGGCACGCCCGGCGCCACCTGGAACAGGATGTGGCGCACCGCGACGAGTTCGCCCGCCATGAACCGCTTCGCGTTGGCGTCGTAGTAGCGACGGCATTCCTCCTCGGTCGGCTCGGGCGTGGCCACCTCGCGTTCGAGCAGGCGCTCGATCGCGGCGTCCACCGCCTCCGACGCGGCGCCTTCGGCCAGCGAACCCGCCGCGACCGCGCGTTGCCGCAGCAACTCGCGCGCCGCCGCCGCCTGCGGCGTCGCATGTCCGGCGACGTCGACGTCGACGCCGTTGATCGCGATCGCCGTCGCGGCCGCCGCGGGCGGGTCGGGGTTCACTCGTCGCCGGCCGGGGCCGGGAAGCTCTCGCGCGGATTGCGGCCGCGCGTGCGGACGAGCTGCGGCGGCCGGAAGAGATAGGCCACGGTCGCGAATCCGCTCCAGATGTGCGCCATGCGCGTGAACGGGAACACGAGGAAGATCGTGAGCCCGAGCGCGATGTGCGCCTGGTAGACCCAGGGCACACCGACGAGGAGTTCGGCGTTGCCGCCGCGGAAGATCACGATGCCCTGCACGTAGGCGACGAGTTGCAGGAACATGGCGCCGTCGAGGTGCCGGGCCGAGAAATAGATCGTCCACAGCCCGAGGACGAGCTGGATCCACAGGAGCGCGAGGATCGCGATGTCCCAGGTCCGGGTGTTCGCGTGGATCCTGCGGTCGGCCAGCCGGCGGTGGATCAGCATCGTCAGCCCGACGAGGGCGCAGGCGCCGGCGACGCCTCCGCCGACGATCGCGAGCAGCGCGTGCTCTGTCGGCGTCATGAACACGTCGGCGATCGGCTCGGGGACGAGGAAGCCGAACAGGTGGCCGAAGAACACCACGAGGATCCCGAAGTGGAAGAGGTTCGAGCCCCAGCGCAGCTCGCGCCGCCGCAGGATCTGCGACGAGTCGCTCTTCCAGGTGTACTGGTCCCGGTCGAAGCGCACGAGGCTGCCGAGGAAGAACACCGCCAGCGCGATGTACGGGAAGATGCCGAACACGAACGAGTGGAGGTACGAGGTCGCGGTCATCGGAGGGTTCCTCGCGGGTGGGCAGCGCGCAACGCGGCGTTGCAGGATGCGTTCATGGCTTCTCAGGCCACCGGCTTGCGCGGCACGAAGTGGATCGGTGCGGATTCCGGCGCTCCGGTGCGCCCCGGGGGCGCCGGAGCGAAGGCCGGCTGTTCGGCCCAGTCCTCGTCGAACGACGGCTCCGGCTCCGGCGGCTGCGTTGCGCGCGCCGTGCTCCAGTCGAGCCCGGGTTCGCGCACGAACATGAGCAGCGCGTCGAACACCGCCGCGTAGGGACTGTCGCGCCGGACCAGCGCCTCGCCGATGCTGCGCAGGACGTGCGCGCAGTCGCCGAGCATCGCGTGCGCCTCCGCGGGATCGCGGCACGACAGATACTCGAGGACCACCGGCAGGTAGTCGGGCAGCTCGCCGCCGGCGAGGGCATAGCCGGCGTTCGCGTAGATCTCCTTCAGCTCGACCATCGCCATGCCGCGATCGCGCGACTCGCCGTGCACGTGCTCGAACAGGTGGAGCGACGTGGCCCGGCCGCGATCGAACAGGTCGACGTAGCGGCCCTCGAGCTCGATGCCGTCGGTGGCGCGCATCTCCGCGACCAGCGCCGCGAGCCGCTCGCGCGCGGCCCGGGGAATGGCGCGGGCAGCGTCGAGCGCCGCGCCGATCTCGGGCAGCGCGGCGACGAGTTCCGGCCGCGGATAGGTGAGGAGCGCGGAGAGCGCGCGCAGGGCGGTCAGGTCGTTCACGGCGGTCAATAGTCGGCGATCTTCTCGTGGCCGTCCTCGCCGCGCACGCGGATCGGGAACACCCGCTTGCCGCCCATCTTGCCGCCGAACAGCGTCGCGCCGCTCTGGCCGTCGGAGCAGCCGTTGCCGAAGCTGAAGCCGCATTCGCCGCGCAGGTAGTACGCGGTCTCGGCGTACTCGCGGTGCGTGGTCGGGATCACGAACCGGTCCTCGTAGTTGGCGATCGCGAGGTAGCGGTGCATGTCCTCGACCTCGGCGACGCTCATGCCGACGCGCTCGAGCAGCGCGGGGTCGTCGCGGCGCTCGAGCTGGCGTTCGCGGTAGAACGCCCGCATCGCGAGCATCCGCTCGAGCGCGAGGACGACCGGCTCCTCCTTCCCCGCCGTCAGCAGGTTGGCGAGGTAGCGCACCGGGATGCGCAGGCTGCGGACGTCGGGCAGCCCGTCCGCCTGACCGACCTGGCCCGCGTTCGCGCGCGAGGTGATCGGCGAGAGCGGCGGCACGTACCACACCATCGGCAGCGTGCGGTACTCGGGATGCAGCGGGAAGGCGATCTTCCAGTCGATCGCCATCTTGTAGGCGGGCGAGCGGCGCGCGGCCTCGAGCCAGTTCTCCGGCACTCCGTCGGCGCGGGCGCGCGCCTGCACCTCCGGGTCGTGCGGGTCGAGGAAGATGTCGAGCTGCGCCTGGTAGAGATCCTGCGGGTTCTCCGCGGCGGCGGCGCTCTCGATGCGGTCGGCGTCGTAGAGCATCACGCCGAGGTAGCGGATGCGTCCCACGCAGGTCTCCGAGCACACGGTCGGCTGGCCGGCCTCGATGCGCGGATAGCAGAAGATGCACTTCTCCGCCTTGCCGGAGTTCCAGTTGTAGTAGATCTTCTTGTACGGGCAGCCCGACACGCACATCCGCCAGCCGCGGCACTTGTCCTGGTCGATGAGGACGATGCCGTCCTCCTCGCGCTTGTAGATCGAGCCCGACGGGCACGACGCGACGCACGCGGGATTGAGGCAGTGCTCGCACAGCCTCGGCAGGTACATCATGAACGTGTTCTCGAACTCGCCGTAGATGTCCTTCTGGATGTCCGCGAAGTTGACGTCCTGCGAGCGCTTGGCGAACTCGCCGCCGAGGATCTCCTCCCAGTTCGGGCCCCACTCGATCTTGTCCATCCGCTGCCGCGTGATGACCGAGATCGGGCGCGCGGTCGGCGGCGTCGGCATCTCCGGCGCGGTCTGGATGAACTCGTAGTCGTAGGTGAACGGCTCGTAGTAGTCGTCGATCTCCGGCAGGTGCGGGTTGGCGAAGATCTTCATCAGCACCCCGAGCTTCCCGCCCTGCTTCAGCCGGATGCCGCCCCCCTTGCGCTCCCAGCCGCCCTTCCAGCGTTCCTGGTTCTCCCAGTCCTTCGGGTAGCCGATGCCCGGCTTGGTCTCGACGTTGTTGAACCACGCGTACTCCATCCCGACGCGCGAGGTCCACACGTTCTTGCAGGTGACCGAGCAGGTGTGGCACCCGATGCACTTGTCGAGGTTCAGCACCATCGCGATCTGCGCACGGATCTTCATGACGTCACTCCCCGGCCTTCGCGAGCGGCCTGTCCATCCAGTCCGCCCTGTCCATCTTGCGCACGATCACGAACTCGTCGCGGTTGGAGCCGACGGTGCCGTAGTAGTTGAACCCGTAGGCGAGCTGCACGTAGCCGCCGATCAAGTGCGTGGGCTTCAGCACGGTGCGGGTCACCGAGTTGTGGATGCCGCCGCGGTGGCCGGTCGCCTCGGACTTCGGGACGTTCACGATCTTCTCCTGCGCGTGGTACATGAGGCACATCCCGACGTGCACGCGCTGGCTCACGACCGCGCGCGCGGTCAGCGCACCGTTGGCGTTGTAGAGCTCGATCCAGTCGTTGTCGACGATGCCGGCCTTCCTCGCGTCGACCTCGGAGATCCACACGATCGGCCCGCCGCGCGAGAGCGTCAGCATCAGCAGGTTGTCGGTGTAGGTCGAGTGGATGCCCCACTTCTGGTGCGGCGTGATGAAGTTGAGCACGATCTCCGCGTTGCCGTTGGGCGTGCGGCTGCGCACCGCCTCGACGCTGCGGGTGTCGACCGGCGGCTTGTAGACGCACAGCGCCTCGCCGAAGTCGCGCATCCAGCGATGGTCCTGGTAGAACTGCTGGCGTCCGGTGAGCGTGCGCCAGGGGATCAGCTCCTCGACGTTGGTGTACCCCGCCGTGTAGCTGACGTGCTCGCTCTCGATGCCCGACCAGGTCGGCGAGGTGATGATCTTGCGCGGCTGCGCCTGGATGTCGCGGTAGCGGATCTTCTCGTCCTCGCGCGTCTCGGCCAGGTGGCGGTGCGACCGGCCGGTCTGCCGCGACAGCGCGTCCCAGGCCCGGACCGCGACCTCGCCGTTGGTCTCCGGGGCGAGCAGCAGGATCGCCTCCGCGGCGTCGGTGTCGGTCTCGATCCGCGGGAGGCCCTTCGTCGCGCCCTCCTCGGTGACGCGGTGGTTGAGCGCGCCCAGGCCGTCGACCTCGTGCTCCATCGGCCAGCTGATGCCCTTGCCGCCGTTGCCGAGTTTCCGGACCAGCGGGCCGAGCGCGGTGTAGCGCTTGCAGGTGTTCGGGTAGTCGCGCTCGACGACCACGATCGACGGCGCGGTGCGCCCGGGGACGAGCTTGCACTCGCCGCGCTTCCAGTCGGCCACGTCGAGCGGCTGCGCGATCTCGCCGGGCGTGTCGTGCAGGATCGGCTGCAGCACGACGTCCTGCTCGACGCCGAGCCGTCCCTCGCAGAGCGCCGAAAACTTCTTCGCGATGCCCTTGTAGATCTCCCAGTCGCTCCTCGCCTCCCACGCCGGGTCCACCGCCGCGGAGAGCGGGTGGATGAACGGGTGCATGTCGGTCGTGTTGAGGTCGTTCTTCTCGTACCAGGTCGCCGTCGGCAGCACGACGTCCGCGTACAGGCAGGTGGTCGACATGCGGAAGTCGAGCACGGTCAGCAGGTCGAGCTTGCCCTCCGGCGCCTTGTCGTGCCACGCGACTTCCTCCGGCTTCGCGCCGCCCGATTCACCGAGGTCCGGCCCGAGGACGCTGTGCTGCGCGCCCATCAGGTGGCGCAGGAAATACTCGTGGCCCTTGCCGGACGAACCGAGAAGGTTCGACCGCCACAGGAAGAGGTTGCGCGGGTAGTTGACCGGATTGTCGGGGTCCTCGCAGGAGAGCTTGATCGTGCCGTCCTCGAGCGATTTCGCCACGTAGTCGGCGGGCGCGAGCCCGGCCTTCGCGGCCGCGGCGGCGACGTCGAGCGGATTCGTCTCGAGCTGCGGCGCCGAGGGCAGCCAGCCCATCCGCTCCGCCCGCACGTTGAAGTCGATCATCGAGCCGCTGTAGCGCGCGCGGTCGGCGAGCGGCGAGAGCAGGCCCTCCACGTCGATCTTCTCGTAGCGCCACTGATCGGAGTGGACGTAGAAGAACGAGGTGCCGTTCATCTGGCGCGGCGGACGCACCCAGTCGGTCGCGAACGCGAGCACCTGCCAGCCGGTCTGCGGCCGCAGCTTCTCCTGGCCGACGTAGTGGGCCCAGCCGCCGCCCGAGACGCCGACGCAGCCGCACAGCATGACCATGTTGATCACGGCGCGGTAGTTCATGTCCTGGTGGTACCAGTGGTTCATGCCCGCGCCGATGATGATCTGCGCGCGGCCGCGGGTCTTCTCCGCGGTCTCCGCGAACTCGCGCGCGACGGTGATCGCGAGTTCGGCCTTCACCCCGGTGATCGCCTCCTGCCACTTCGGCGTGTACGGGACGTCGTCGTCGTAGGACTTCGCGCTGCCGTCGGAGAGGCCGCGGTCGACGCCGTAGTTCGCGCACAGGAGGTCGAACACGGTCGCCACGACGACGTCGCCGTCGGCGGTGGCGAGCCGGCGCACCGGCACCTTGCGCACCAGGACGTCGCCGCCCTGGTCGTTCGCCGGGAAGTGCTCGTGCCGCGTGCCGCCGAAGTAGGGGAACGCGACCGGCAGCGCGTCGTCGCGGCCCTCGAGGAGCGACAGCGCGAGCCTCACCTCGGTCCCGCTCGCGCCGTCCTTCGTCTCGAGGTTCCACTTGCCGAGGTCCTTCTCGACCTGAGCGCCCCAGCGGTAGCCGATCGAACCCTGCGGCGCGACCGGCTTGCCGGAGGTCTCGTCGAACGCGACGGTCTTCCACTCGGGGCTGTTCGCCTGCCCCAGCCGGTCGGCGAAGTCGGAGGCTCGCAGGTAGCGGTCGGGAACGTAGCGCCCGCCGTTCTTCACCAGGCGCACCAGCAGCGGCAGGTCGGTGTAGCGGCGCGCGTAGTCGTCGAAGTACGGCACCTTGCGGTCGACGTGGAACTCCTTGAGGATCACGTGGCCCATCGCCATGCCGAGCGCGGCGTCGGTGCCCTGCTTCGGGTGCAGCCACAGGTCGCCGAACTTGGCCACCTCGGCGTAGTCCGGCGTGATCGAGACGACGCGCGTGCCGTTGTAGCGGGCCTCGACGAAGAAGTGCGCGTCGGGCGTGCGCGTCTGCGGGACGTTCGAGCCCCACGCGATGATGTACTGCGAGTTGTACCAGTCGGCCGACTCCGGCACGTCGGTCTGCTCGCCCCAGGTCTGCGGCGAGGACGGCGGCAGGTCGCAGTACCAGTCGTAGAACGAGATCAGCGAGCCGCCGATGAGCGAGAGGTAGCGCGCGCCGGAGGCGTGCGACACCATCGACATCGCGGGGATCGGCGAGAAGCCGCAGACGCGGTCGGGACCGTAGCGCCGGATCGTGTAGACGTTCGCGGCCGCGACGATCTCGGTCGCCTCGTCCCAGGTCGTCCGCACGAAGCCGCCGCGGCCGCGGATCGACTTGTACGACGACGCCTTCGCGGCGTCCTCGACGATCGAGGCCCAGGCGTCGACCGGCGAGAGCGTCTTGCGCGCCTCGCGCCACAGCCGGACGAGCCGGCCGCGCACCATCGGGTGCTTCAGCCGGTTGGCGCTGTACAGGTACCAGCTGTAGGAGGCGCCGCGCGAGCAGCCGCGCGGCTCGTGGTTCGGCATGCCCGGGCGCGTGCGCGGATAGTCGGTCTGCTGCGTCTCCCAGGTCACGATGCCGCCCTTGACGTAGATCTTCCAGCTGCACCCGCCGGTGCAGTTCACGCCGTGGGTCGAGCGCACGATCTTGTCGTGCTGCCAGCGCAGCCGGTAGCCCTCCTCCCACTTGCGGTCTTCCTTCCGGGTCTCGCCGTGTCCTCCGGCGAACGGTTCGCGGCGCTCGGTCAGGAACATCAGGCGATCGAGAAAATGACTCATGGCAACGCTCTCCGCGGAGTCGCGCCGCGCGTGCGGCGCAGGACCGGGCCGCACGCGCGACACGGATCGACCGTTTCGCACCGTCTCGAGGATCCGAGCCGGGCCGCGCGCGGGTCGCGCGGTCGTTCGCCACCGTACACCCGCATTCGCGACGTGTACACCCTCACGACGCGCCGCCCTGCAGCGCGCGGCGCTCGTCGGCCGAGGGCTCGTGCTTCACCAGCGGGTAGCGGCGCACCTCGGTGTAGTAGATCAGGATCAGCGACACCCACACGATGCCGTAGAGCAGCATGAAGCAGCTCGAGCGGATGCGCGTGAGGTCGAGCACGACGCCCCACAGGATCGGCAGCAGGAATCCGCCGAGGCCGCCGGCGAGGCCCACGATGCCGCTCACGACGCCGAGGTTGTCCGCGAACTCGTCGCTGACGTACTTGAAGGTCGACGCCATGCCGAACGCGAGCACGACGCCCAGCACGAACAGCAGCAGCGTGAACGGCAGCACGGCCCAGGCGAGGTGGAACGTCGCCGAACCGTCGATCGTCTTCACCGACAGCTGGGTCGGAGGATACGAGATGAGGAACAGCGCGATCCACGCGACCCACAGCACCCACCAGGTGACGCCGTGGGCGCCGTAGCGGTCGGACATCCAGCCGCCCGCGGCGCGAAGCGCTCCGGCCGGGAGCGAGAACGCGATCGCCAGGGTCGCCGCGGCGTTGACGTCGAGCCCGTACTCCTGGACGTAGTACTGCGTCATCCACAGCGACAGCGCGGTGAATCCGCCGAAGGCGAGCGAGTAGTACTGGCAGAGCTTCCAGACGCGCCAGTCCTTGAGCACCGCGAACTGCCGGCGGAGCGTGGGCGCGGCCTTGCCCGCGCCCGCGCCGGGGTCGGGCGCGCTTCCGAGCCAGAACACCGCCGCGGTGACGAGGAGCGCGACGGCGTAGACCTTCGGCACCATCGGCCAGCCGTACGCCTCGATCAGGCGCGGCGCCACGAACAGGTTCAGCGCCGCGCCGGTCGTCCCCGCTCCGAAGACGCCCATCGCGAAGCCGCGCTTCTCCTTCGGGAAGAAGCGCGCGCAGTAGGGCGTGCCGACCGCGAACGCCGCGCCGACGATGCCGAGCAGGAACCCGATCGCGAGGAACTGCCAGTACGCGCTGACCTCGCTCAGCAGGTACACCGGCGCCACGGCCGAGAGCAGGAGCGCCGTCATCACGATCCGCCCGCCGAAGCGGTCGGTCCAGATGCCGAGCGGCAGGCGCATCGCCGCGCCGAACAGCACGGGCGTCGACGTCAGCAGGCCGAACTCGGTGTTGTTGAGCCCGAGCGACTCGCGGATCGGAATGCCGATCACCCCGAACATCATCCAGACCGCGAAGCAGACCATGAACGCGAGCGTGCTCACGAACAGGACGGCGTGGGCGCGCGGATGCTGCGCGCCGCCTTGATGCATGGACGGCGAAGCTTCGGCCATGGGGGCTCCCCTGGGGTTGACGAGGTCCGGGCGCGCGGGCCCGGGCGCAGGTGGGGCACGGCGCCGGAGGACGCGTCGACACGCGTACCGCCGGCGCAGGCGCGCCGAACGGATTCTAATCAACCGTGCGGGCGGCGCGAACGCGGGTACGCCCGCGTTCGGGTCGGGCGCGGTGCGATTCGCGGCGCACGCCGGCCGGGATTCGGCCCGCGGTCGAACGACCGGTCGGCGGGCGGGCGCGTCGTCAGCGGCGGGTCAGCATGCGGAGGAGCTCATCGCGCAGGACGACCGCCTGGTTGTGCTCCTCGTCCTTCGCGCCGTACACCAGGGTGAGCGGTCCCTTGCCCGCGGCGTCGAGCACCTGCCGCAACCGCGCGCGCTGCGCCGCGGCGGCGAGTTCCTTCCGGTAGCGCTCGCGAAACGCCTCCCAGCGACGCGGATCGTGGCCGAACCATCGGCGGAGCGCGGTGCTCGGGCCGAGTTCCTTCGCCCATTCCGCGAGCGCGAGGTCCGCGCGCGTGCGCCCCCTCGGCCAGACGCGATCGACCAGCACCCGGTAGCCGTCGCCCGGGCCCGCTTCCTCGTACGCCCGCCTGATCGAGATCTTCATCGTCGAGCCCTCCTGCCCTGACGGGCGATGTGTCCCGCGCGCGCACGAAGCTCCGGAACGAGGTCGCGCTCGAACCAGGGGTGGCGCGCGAGCCACGGCTGGTTGCGCGGCGAGGGATGCGGCAGCGGAAAGACGCGCGGAGCGTATTCGCGCCACGCGCGCACGGTGGCGGTCAGCGTTCCCTTCCGGCGCCCGCGCAGGACGTGGCGCTGCGCGTGGTCGCCGACGGCGAGCGTCAACGCGATGTCCGGCAGGCGCGAGACGAGCCGGTCGAACCACAGCCCGGCGCACTCGGGACGCGGCGGCAGGTCGCCGCTCGCCCCGCGGCCCGGATAGCACAGGCCGATCGGGATGATGGCGATCCGCGCGTCGTCGTAGAACGCGTCGTCGCCGACGCCCATCCAAGTGCGCAGGCGCACTCCGCTCGCGTCGTCCCACGGAACGCCGGTGGCGTGCACGCGCGCGCCGGGCGCCTGGCCGACGACGAGGATGCGCGCGCCCGCGCCGACCTGCAGCACCGGACGGGGCCCGAGCGGCAGGTGCGGTTCGCAGACCCGGCAGCCGCGCACCTGGGCGAGCAGCGCGGAGAGCGTCGGGGGGCGACCGGTGGTCATGCTGCGTTCGTTCCGCGCGAGGGCGCCGTCGCCGGCGCCGATACATCGTGGAACGATACGATGATACGCCCGTCGCGCGGGCGGCGCAGGGCATGCCGCGCGCGGCGGCGACCCGCCGATCGCGCGATCGCCACGCGGGTCCGCGGCGAGGCGGTCGGCGTCAGCCGAACCCGTTCTGCCGCCACGCCTCGTACACCGCCACGGCCACGGCGTTCGACAGGTTGAGGCTCCTCATGCCGGGCCGCATCGGGATGCGCAGCAGCGACGCGGCGTCGAACTCCGCCACGACGGCGTCCGGCAGGCCGTCGGACTCGCGGCCGAACACCAGGGCGTCGCCGGGGTGGAACCGGTGCTCGTGGAACGTGCGCGTCGCGCGGGTCGTGAAGGCGAGCCAGCGGCGCGGGAGCGGGGTGTCGAGCACGGCGCGGCAGGCGGCGACGTCGCGATGCACGCGGACCGGCGCGTATTCGTGGTAGTCGAGGCCGGCGCGCTTCAACTCGCGGTCGGACATCGCGAAGCCGAGCGGCTCGACCAGATGGAGTTCGCATCCGGTGTTCGCCGCGAGCCGGATCACGTTGCCGGTGTTGGGCGGAATTTCCGGATGGACGAGGACGATCGCGAACACGGTGGACTCCGGTGCCGTGGAAGAATCCGGTGCGCATGCGGGCCGCGGGCGCGGGTTCTCAGTCGGCGAGGCTGCGGGCGACGACCCAGACCTCGACGCGCGCGGCGCCGGCGCGGCGCAGCGCCGACGCGGCGGCCGCCGCGGTGGCGCCGCTCGTCATCACGTCGTCGACCAGCGCGAGGCGCGCGCCGGCGAGCGGACGGGTCGCGACGAACGCCCCGCGCAGGCTGCGCGCGCGCTCGCGCCGCCCGAGCGAGGCTTGCGGAGCGGCGTGACGCGTCCGGCGCAGCGCCCCTTCGATCGGCAGTCGGGTGGTCCGAGCGGCCGCGCACGCGATCTCGCGGGCCTGGTTCGCGCCGCGTTCGCGCTGACGTTCCGGGGCGAGCGGCATCGGCACCAGCGCCTCGACGCGCGCGGCGGCCCCCGAGGCGCGCGCGACCTCGCCCAGCCGGTGGCCGAGCGCGCAGGCGAGCGGCAGGTGGCCCGCGTACTTGAGGCGAATCACGAGCCGGTCGAGCGGGAAGCGGTAGGGGCCGACGGCGAGCGTCGCGTCGAACGCGGGGGGATGGACGAGACACCGCCCGCAGGCGGCGCCGCCGGGAGACGGCAGCGCGCAGGCCGGGCAGGCGCCCTCCGGCATCGCGACGGCTTCGGCGCAGGGCGCGCACCACGGGCCGCCGGGCGTCGCGCGACCGCAGAGCACGCAATGCGGTGGCCACGCCGCGGCGACGAGCGCACGCGAGCGGGCGCGCCAGTTGTCAAGCATTCCGGTCACGGCATTTGACAAGCGCACGCAGGGGCCTCGACACTCGCCGCGATTGTAGGACGTCGCCGTTCCGGCGGCGCTACGACCGACGACCGAACCGATGCTCGACGAACCCCAGGATCTCCGCGCGCAGGACGCCCGCGCCGATCGCCGCGCCGACCTCGGGGCCGAACGCCGTCCGGCCCGCTGGTCCACCGACGACGTGGAGGCGCTCTTCGAACTGCCGTTCTCCGATCTCGTGTTCCGGGCGCAGCAGGTCCACCGCGCGCACCACGACCCGAACGCGGTCCAGTTGTCGACGCTGCTGTCGGTGAAGACCGGCGGCTGCCCGGAGGACTGCGCGTACTGTCCGCAGGCGGCGCGCCACCGCACCGGCCTCGCGGCGGAGGCGATGCTCGGGCTCGACGCCGTGCTCGGCGCGGCGCGTGCCGCGAAGGCCGCCGGCGCGACGCGCTTCTGCATGGGCGCGGCGTGGCGCGGCCCGAAGGACCGCGACCTCGAGCCGGTCCTCGACATGGTCCGCGGCGTCAAGGCGCTCGGCCTCGAGACCTGCTGCACGCTCGGCATGCTGAAGGACGGACAGGCCGAGGCGCTGCGCGACGCCGGCCTCGACTACTACAACCACAACCTCGACACCGCGCCCGAGTTCTACGGCGAGATCGTCTCGACGCGCGCGCAGCAGGACCGCCTCGACACGCTCTCGCGCGTGCGCGAGGCGGGCCTGCGCGTGTGCTGCGGCGGCATCGTCGGCATGGGCGAGTCGCGGCGCGCGCGCGCCGGGCTCATCGCCGCGCTCGCGAGCCTCGATCCGCCGCCCGATTCGGTGCCGATCAACCACCTGGTCCAGGTCGCCGGCACGCCGCTCCACGACGTCCTGCACGGCGAGCGCGCGATCGAGCCGCTCGAGTTCGTGCGCACGATCGCGGCGGCGCGCATCACGATGCCCCGCTCGATGGTGCGCCTGTCCGCCGGTCGCCGCGAACTGGGCGAGGCGGTGCAGGCCCTGTGCTTCCTCGCCGGCGCGAACTCGATCTTCTACGGCGACCGGCTGCTCACCACCGGCAATCCCGACGTCGAGGACGACCGCGCGCTGTTCGCGAAGCTCGGGCTCGCCGGCGCCTAGCGTTCGCGGGCCGCGGCCCGGCGCGCGACCCATGTCCGACCCGCTGATCGCGTCGCTCGAGCGCGCGCTCGCCTCGCGCGAGGCGGCGGGCCTCGCGCGGCGGCGCCGCACGATCGGCTCGCGGGCCGGCCCGCGCGTCGTCGTCGATGGCCGCGAACTCGTCTCGTTCGCGGGCAACGACTATCTCGGGCTCGCCGGCGACGAGGCGCTCGCCGACGCGGCCGCGCAGGCCGCGCATCGCTGGGGCGTCGGCTCGACCGCCTCGCACCTCGTCTGCGGCCACTACGCGCCGCACGAGGCGCTCGAAGGCGAACTCGCCCGCTGGGCGGGCCCCTGCGAGGGCGCGCGCGCGGTGACGTTCTCGACCGGCTACCTCGCGAACCTCGCGATCGTCTCGGCGCTCGCCGACCGCGAGACCGAAGTGCATGCGGACCGCCTGAACCACGCCTGCCTCAACGACGGCGCGCTCCTCGCTCGCGCGCGGCTCGTCCGCTACGCGCACCGCGACACCGGCGCGCTCGCCCGGCGGCTCCGCGAATCGCGCGCGCCGCGCAAGCTCATCGCGACCGATGCGGTGTTCAGCATGGACGGGGACATCGCGCCGCTCGCGGAACTCGCCGCGCTCGCCCACGCGCACGACGCCTGGCTCGTCGTCGACGACGCGCACGGCTTCGGCGTGCTGGGCGGCGGCCGGGGCACGCTCGCCGCGCTTCGCGTCTCGTCGCCGCGCATCGTGCTGATGGGTACGCTCGGCAAGGCCGCGGGCGTGGCCGGCGCGTTCGTCGCGGCGCACCCCGCGGTGATCGAGACGGTCGTGCAGACGGCCCGGCCCTACGTGTTCACGACCGCGTCGCCGCCGATGCTCGCGCAGACGCTCCTCGCGAGCCTCGCGAGGCTCCGCGAGGGCGACGACCGGCGGGCGCGGCTCGCGCGCCACGTCGCGCGGTTTCGCGCGGGCGCGGCGTCGCTCCCCTGGAAGCTCGGCGACTCGACGACGCCGATCCAGCCGCTCGTCGTCGGCGACAACCTGCGCGCGGTCGGTCTCGCGCGCGCGCTCGAATCGCGCGGGCTGTTCGTGCCCGCCATCCGCCCGCCGACCGTTCCCGAGGGCACGGCGCGGCTTCGCGTCTCGTTCTCGGCGGCGCACGTCGAGGCCGACGTCGACCGGTTGCTCGACGCGCTGCACGCCGTCGCCCGCGAGGGACGATGAGCGCGACGCTCGAGCGCGCCGGACTGCACGTCGAGTCGGTCGGCGCGGGCCCGCCGCTCGTGCTGCTGCACGGCTGGGCGATGCACTCGGGCCTGTTCGGGCCGCTCCTCCCCGGGCTCGCCGATCGCTTCCGCGTGCACGCGGTCGACCTTCCGGGTCACGGGAGGTCGCAGGCCGCGGCGCCGGACACGCTCGACGGGTACGTCGACGCGGTCGCGCGTTCGATCGGCGCGCGCGAGGCGCTCACCGTGCTGGGCTGGTCGTTCGGCGGGCAGGTCGCGCTGCGCTGGGCGTCGCGCGAGGGAGACCGCGTGACGCGCCTCGTGCTCGTCTGCACGTCGCCGCGCTTCGTCGCGGCGCCCGACTGGCCGCACGCGATGGCCGCCGCGACGCTCGCGCGCTTCGGCGACGACCTCGTCTCCGACTGGCGCCAGACGCTGCTGCGGTTCCTGACGCTGCAGGTGCAGGGCAGCGACGAGGGCCGGCGCGCGCTCGCCCACCTGCGTCGCCAGCTCTTCGCGCGGGGCGATCCGAAGCGATCGTCGATCGCGGCAGCGCTTCGCGTGCTCGCCGCCACCGATCTCCGCGCCGAGGTGCGGTCGGTGACCGCGCCCGCGCTCGCGATCGCGGGCGAACGCGACACGCTCGCGCCGGCGGCGGCGGGCGCGTGGCTCGCGCGGGCGATGCCCGACGCGCGCTTCGCACGGATCGACGGTGCCGCGCATGCCCCGTTCCTCTCGCATCGCGCGGCGTTCGACCGCGCGCTCGCCGGCTTCCTCCATGACGCAGGCTGATCCTCGCGCGCCGGATCCGCGCGCGGTGCGCCGCGCCTTCGGCCGCGCCGCGGCGACCTACGACGGCGCCGCGATCCTGCAGCGCGAGATCGGCGCGCGGCTCGCCTCGCGCCTCGACGTCGTGAAGCTCGCGCCGGCCACGATCCTCGACGGCGGCTGCGGCACCGGCCGCGCGGTCGGCGAACTCGCGGCACGCTTTCCCGGCGCGCGCGTGGTCGCGATCGACGCCGCGTGTCCGATGGTCGCCGCCGCGCGCGAACGTTCCGCGCGCGGCCGCTCGGTGTTCACGAAGCTCGTCGCCCCGCTCGCGCGCGGTGCCCGCCCGCCGGTGTTCGCCTGCGCCGACATCGCGTCGCTCCCGCTCGCCGCGGGCAGCGTGGAACTGGTCTGGTCGAACCTCGTGCTGCAGTGGGTCGACGACCTGCCGCGCGCGTTTCGCGAGTGCCGGCGCGTGCTCTCGACGGGCGGCCTGTTCGCGTTCTCGACCTTCGGTCCCGACACGCTGCGCGAACTGCGCGAGGCCTTCGCCGGCGTCGACGCGCACACCCACGTCGCGCGCTTCGCCGACATGCACGACGTGGGCGACATGCTGCTGCAGGCGGGGTTCGCCGATCCGGTGACCGAGATGGAGATGATCACCGTGACCTACGCGACGCCTCGGGCGCTGCTCGCCGAACTGAAGGCGATCGGCGCCACCAACCAGACGCGGGGACGCCCGCGCGGACTCACCGGCCGGCGGCGCCATCGGGCCGTCGTCGACGCGCTCGCCGGGCTCGCGCGCGACGGGCGGGTGCCGGCGACCTTCGAAGTCGTCTACGGACACGCGTGGAAGGGCGAGCCGAAGCGAACCGCCGAGGGCCTGCCGATCGTCCGCCTGGAGCGGCGGCGATGACCGCCGGCGGCCCCGGCCGCGCGCGCTCCCGCGCGTCCGCACGCCGATGACGCGCACGCTCTTCGTCACCGGCACCGACACCGGGATCGGCAAGACGCACGCCTGCGTGGCGCTCCTGTCCGCGCTCGCGGCCGCCGGGTACCGCGCGGTCGGCATGAAGCCGGTCGCGGCGGGCATCGATCCGGGCGCGCACGCGAACGCGGACGTCGACGCCCTCGCGCGCGCCGGCAACGTCGTCGCGCCGGTCGCCGACCGCAATCCCTACGCGTTCGCCGACGCGATCGCGCCGCACGTGGCCGCGGCGCGCGAGCGGCGCGCGATCGACCTCGAACGCATCGCCCGCGCGCACGCGCGCCTCGCGGAGCGCGCCGATGCCGTCGTCGTCGAGGGGGCGGGCGGGCCGCTCGTGCCGCTCTCGGGCGGATGCGACATGCTCGACGTCGCGAAGCGGCTCCGCGCGCCGGTCCTGCTGGTGGTCGGCGTGCGGCTGGGGTGCCTCGGTCACGCGCTGGCCGCCGAACTGGCGATCCGCGCGCGGGGGCTCGCGTTCGCCGGCTGGATCGCGAACCGGATCGATCCCGCGATGGAAGCGGCCGACGAGAGCGTGACGACGCTCGCCGCGCGGCTCCCCGGGCCACTGGTGGCGGACCTCGCCTGGGGTGAAGGCGGCCCGTTGCCCGCGGGCGCGCTCGCCCGGGCGGGGTTCGGCCCGCCGACAGAACCGGGCCGGCCCGCGCCGGGGGCGGATCCATGATCCATGTTAAGATTTCGCGTTCCGCGAACGGCCGCGCCGCTCCGGGGACCGCGCGGCGCGCTGTCCTTGAACCGGCCGGCCGGCCTTGCCTTCGATGCCCGTCACGGTCAGCCTCCCGCCCTCCGACACCGCCTTCCGCGTCGTCGCCAGCCGCAACAACTCGCTCGCGTCCCGGCAGCGCTGGACGGTGTACGGCGCGTTCGCGGCGGGGAGCCTCGCGCTCGCGTTCGCGCTCGTGGCCGGCGGGGCGTGGCCGGTGTTGCCGTACTCGGTGCTCGAACTCGCCTGCCTCGCGGTCGCGTTCGTGCTGATCGAGAGGCGCGCGGGCGACGTGGACCGGCTGACGCTCGAGGGCGACCGCGTGGTCGTCGAGCAATGGCGGCACGGACGAGGGAGCCGGCGCGAGTTCAACCGGCAGTGGCTGCGCGTCGAGGTCGACGCGCGGGGGTGGGCGCGCGAGCCTCGCGTCGTGCTGCGCAGCGGCCGCGACGAGGTGCGCTTCGGCGACACGCTCGCGGCCTGCGAGCGCGCCGGTCTCGCGCGGACGATCAGGGGAGCGCTTCGCGAGCGCTAGGCGCGTGCGGAGCGTCGTGGCACAGGCATCGGAATGACCGCAGCAGTCGACGACGAGGAGAGCATGGAGCGCAATTCCAGGGGAAGCCGGGGCAGAGGCCTCGCCGCCGCAACCTTCGCCGGGCTGGCGGCGCTGCCGTTGGCGGCGCACGCCGTGCCCGCGTGGAACCTGCAGACGCCGGTCACCGAGGTCGCGCGCCAGCAGTTCGACCTGCACGTGTTCATCATGGTCGTCTGCACGGTGATCTTCGTCGGCGTGTTCGGCGTGCTGACCTATTCGCTGTTCAAGCACCGGAAGTCGGTCGGCCACCAGGCGGAGCACTTCCACGAGAACACCGTCGTCGAGATCGTGTGGACGGTGATACCGTTCGTGATCCTGCTCGCGATGGCCTACCCCGCGACGAAGACCGTCCTCGCGATGAAGGACACCTCGGCGTCGGAGCTGACCGTCAAGGTCACCGGCTACCAGTGGAAGTGGAACTACGACTACCTGCAGGACGGCTTCGGCTTCTACTCGAACCTCGCGACGCCGCTCGCGCAGATCGAGGGCCGCGAGCCCAGGGGCGAGCACTACCTGCTCGAGGTCGACAACCCGATGGTGGTTCCGGTCGACACCAAGGTCCGCGTGCTGATCACGGCGGGCGACGTGATCCACGCGTGGTGGGTGCCGGCGTTCGGCGTGAAGCAGGACGCCATTCCGGGATTCGTCCGCGACTCGTGGTTCAAGGTGGACAAGGTCGGCGTCTACCGCGGCCAGTGCGCGGAGCTCTGCGGCAAGGAGCACGGGTTCATGCCGATCGTCGTCGACGTGCGGTCGAAGGAGGACTACGCGAAGTGGGCGGCCGAGCAGAAGGGCAAGGCGGCCGCCGCGGCCGAGGACCCGTCGAAGGTCTGGGACATGAAGGATCTGGTCGCGCGCGGCGAGAAGGTGTTCGCGGCCCACTGCGTGGCCTGTCACCAGGCGACCGGCAAGGGCGTGCCCGGCGCGTTCCCGGCGCTCGACGGCTCGAAGGTCGTGCTGGGTCCGCCGGCCGCGCAGATCGCGACGGTGCTCGATGGCCGGCCGAACACCGCGATGGCGCCGTTCAAGCAGCTGTCCGACACCGACCTCGCGTCGGTCATCACCTACACGCGGAACGCCTGGAGCAACCGCACCGGCCAGGCGATCCAGCCGGCCCAGATCCAGGCCGCCCGAAGCAAGTGACGCGCGCGCGGCGCCGCGCCAGAGCGATTCCAGGAGAACGTCGATGAGCAGCATTTCGCACGACCCCGTCGCCCACGGCCACGACCACGGTCACGACGAGCACGCGCACCGCCCGGGCGGAATCATGCGGTGGATCACGACCACCAACCACAAGGACATCGGCACGCTGTACCTGTGGTTCAGCTTCACGATGTTCATCGTCGGCGGCCTGATGGCGCTCACCATCCGCGCCGAATTGTTCCAGCCCGGCCTGCAGATCGTGCACCCCGAGTTCTTCAACCAGATGACCTCGCTGCACGGCCTCATCATGGTGTTCGGCGCGATCATGCCCGCGGCCGTCGGCTTCGCGAACTGGATGATCCCGCTGCAGATCGGCGCGCCCGACATGGCGTTCGCGCGCATGAACAACTGGAGCTTCTGGCTGCTGCCGCCCGCCGCGATCATGCTGGTCGCGTCGCTGTTCGTGCCCGGCGGGTCGGTCGCCGCCGGCTGGACGATGTACCCGCCGCTCACGATCCAGAACGGCATGGGGATGGACTTCACGATCTTCGCGATCCACATCATGGGCGCGTCGTCGATCATGGGGTCGATCAACATCATCACGACGATCCTGAACCTGCGCGCGCCCGGCATGACGCTGATGAAGATGCCGCTGTTCTGCTGGACCTGGCTCATCACCGCGTACCTGCTGATCGCCGTGATGCCGGTCCTCGCCGGCGCGGTGACGATGCTGCTCACCGACCGCCACTTCGGCACCTCGTTCTTCAACGCGGCCGGCGGCGGCGACCCGGTGCTGTTCCAGCACATCTTCTGGTTCTTCGGGCACCCCGAGGTCTACATCATCATCATGCCGGCGTTCGGCCTCGTCTCGGAGATCATCCCGGTCTACTCGCGCAAGCCGCTGTTCGGCTACGCGTCGATGGTCTACGCGGTCGCCGGCATCGCGATCCTGTCGTTCATCGTGTGGGCGCACCACATGTTCACGGTGGGCATGCCGACCGCGGGCCAGCTCTTCTACATGTACGCGACGATGCTGATCGCGGTGCCCACCGGCGTGAAGGTGTTCAACTGGCTCGCGACGATGTGGCGCGGCTCGATCACCTTCGAGACCCCGATGCTGTTCGCGCTGGGCTTCCTGTTCATGTTCACGATCGGGGGCTTCACCGGCCTCGTGCTCGCGATCGTGCCGGTGGACATCCAGCTCCACGACACCTACTACGTGGTCGCGCACTTCCACTACGTGATGGTCGCGGGCAGCCTGTTCGCGTTCTTCGGCGCGGTCTACCACTGGATCCCGAAGTGGACCGGCACGATGTACGACGAGAAGCTCGGCCGGTGGCATTTCTGGCTGTCGCTCGTGTTCTTCAACGTGGCGTTCTTCCCGATGCACTTCGCGGGGCTGGCCGGCATGCCGCGCCGGATCCCGGACTACGCGACGCAGTTCACCGACTGGAACATGCTCTCGTCGATCGGCGCGTTCGGCTTCGGTCTCTCGCAGCTCGTGTTCCTCTACGCGGTGCTGAAGTGCATCCGCGGCGACGGCGCGAAGGCGCCGGCGAAGCCCTGGGAAGGCGCGACGACGCTCGAGTGGACGGTGCCCTCGCCGGCGCCCTACCACACGTTCGAGACGCCTCCGGTCGTCAAGTGAGCCTTCGCGCGTGACCGACGAGCCCCGCCCGGCCGACGACCCGAAGACCCGTGCGAGCATCCGCCGCACGGCGTGGATCCTCGCGTCGATCGCCGTGGTGTTCTTCCTCGGCGTGTTCGCCTCGCGCCTCCTCGGCGACCAGAGCATCGGCATGACGATCGTCGGCGCCGCGGTGTTCCTGTTCCTGCTGCTGGGGATCGGGCGGCACCTCGGGCGGCGGAAGTGAGGCGGACGCGATGAGCGAGGCCCCCGCCGCGACGCGCGAGGACAACCGCGGCCTGTTCCTGCGCCTCGTCGTGATCGCGGCCGCGATGTTCGCTTTCGGCTACGCGCTGGTGCCGTTCTACGACAAGATCTGCCGGGTGACCGGCCTGCGCGACATCGCGCGGCCCGACGAGGTCCGGAACACGCAGGTCGACGCGACGCGCACGGTCAGGGTCGAACTCGACGCGAACACGCGGGGGCTGCCGTGGCGGTTCCGGCCGCTCGAGACCGCGATCGACGTGCATCCGGGCGCGGTCAACCAGGTCGAGTTCGAGATCGTCAACGAGACCGGGCGTCCGGTCATCGGCCAGGCGATCCCGAGCTACGCGCCGAGGAGCGCCGGCCGGTATTTCCGCAAGCTCGACTGCTTCTGCTTCACGACGCAGACGCTCGCGCCGGGCGAGCGGCGCCGCATGCCGGTCGTGTTCGTGCTCGACGGCGAACTGCCCGCCGACACGCACACGATCACGCTGTCGTACACGTTCTTCGAGGTGGAGAACGCGGCCGCGGCGGCCAAGGGGAGCGCGGCGACGGGCTCGTGACCCCTCGCGCGCGGGACATCGAAGGAAGGCGAGGAGACGACACGATGGTTTCGACGACGAACGGCGGCCAGCCGGCCTACTACATCCCCCAGCCGTCGCACTGGCCGATCGTCGGCGCGGTGGCGTTGCTCCTGATGGGGTCGGGCGCCGCGCTGTGGTTCAACGGCGTCGGCGTCGGGCCCTGGATGGTCGCGCTGGGGTTCGCGACGCTCGTGTTCATGCTCTTCGGCTGGTTCGGCAAGGTCATCGGCGAATCCGAGGCGCGCATCTACAGCCGGAAGGTCGACGCGTCGTTCCGCTGGGCGATGAGCTGGTTCATCTTCAGCGAGGTGATGTTCTTCGCGGCGTTCTTCGGGGCGCTGTTCTACGTGCGCAACCTGTCGGTCCCCGGGCTGGGCGCGGGAACGGTCACCGGCGACCTGCTGTGGCCGGACTACGCGGCGCAGTGGCCGACCGAGGGCCCGTACCTCAAGCAGTCGTTCACGCCGATGGGTGCGATCGGCATTCCGCTGCTCAACACGATCCTGCTGCTCTCCTCGGGCGTGACGCTCACGATCGCGCATCACGCGCTCAAGGCCGGGCAGCGCGGCAGGCTCGCGTTCTGGCTCGCCGCGACGATCGCCCTGGGCTTCACGTTCCTCGGCTTCCAGGCCTACGAGTATGTCCACGCGTACAGCGAGCTCAACCTGAAGCTCAGCTCGGGCGTCTACGGCTCGACGTTCTTCATGCTGACCGGCTTCCACGGAATGCACGTCACCGTCGGCGCGATCATGCTGTCGGTGATGCTCGGCCGGGTGCTGAAGGGGCACTTCGACGCGCAGCACCACTTCGGGTTCGAGGCCGCGGCGTGGTACTGGCACTTCGTGGACGTGGTCTGGTTGCTGCTCTTCGTGCTCGTCTACTGGCTGTAGCCCCGGCGCGAGTCGTCGGTCGAAGGCCGCGCGGGCGACCGTGCGGCCTTCGCGTCCGCGGAGGTCAGCGCAGGCCGCCCGGACCGATCCAGCCCATGGCGTACGACAGCAGCAGGAACGCCACCACGCTGACCGAGAGGCCGACGCGGATCGCGAGCGCGATCACGACGCGGTTGCCCCGCCCCTGGTCGTGGTAGAGGAAATAGAGCGCCGTGAACAGCGCGACCACGACGGCGCACAATCCTGCGATGACGACGATCTTCATGGAGCCGCGCGGGCGAGCGCTCGCCCGCCGGGAAGTCTAGCACCATGGCGGACGCCTCGCGCCGCGAACGCGTCCGCCGCGCGATCGTCGCGGCGGCCACGCTCGCGACGATCGCGCTCACGGTGTCCGCGGGCAATTGGCAGCGCGGGCGCATGCTCGCCAAGGAGGCCGAGCGTGCCGCGCTCGATGCCGCCGCGGCGCACGCCCCGGTGCGCCTGCCCGCGACCGACGACTGGGCGGCATGGAGGTATCGTCGCGTGGCGATCGAGGGCGAGTGGCGGGGCAACGCGCAGATCATGATCGACAACCGGATCCACGAAGGACGCGCGGGTTTCCACGTCGTCACGCCGCTCGTGCTCGACGACGGGCGTGCGGTGCTCGTCGATCGCGGATGGATCGCCGCCGGCGCCGGGACGACGCGCGTGCCGCGGGTGGCCGAGCCGGCGGGGCGTGCGCGCGTGCTCGGGCGCATCGTGCTGCCGCCGAAGCGCTACTTCGAGTGGGTCGAGGACAGCCCGACCGGGCGCGTGCGCCAGAATCTCGACCCCTCGCGCATCGCGCGCGCGACCGGCCTCGCGCTGCTGCCGGTCGTGATCGAGGAGGACGCGGGCGATGCGGCCGACGGACTGGTCCGGCGCTGGCCCGATCCCGACTTCGGGATCGACACGCACCGCAACTACATGCTGCAGTGGTACGCCTTCGCCTCGCTCGCTGCGGCGCTGTGGCTCGGCTTCGCATGGCGCCGGATGCGCGCGGGGCGCCCGTGACCGGCGACGCGGCGGCGCGGCGCGGCCTGCGCACGCTCTGGCTGATCCTCGCGGTGTGCGCGGCGCCGCTCGTCGCCTCGCTCGTCGCGTTCTTCCTGCTGCCCTCGCACGACAGGACGAACTACGGCGAACTGCTGCCGACGCAGGCGGCGCCCGGCCTCGCCGGCGTCCGCGCCGACGGCGCCGCCTGGACGCTCGCCGACGAGCGTGGCCATTGGGTCGTGCTGGTCGCGGCGGGGGGCGCCTGCGACGACGCCTGCGCGAAGCGCCTGTACGCGACGCGCCAGACGCGCACGATGCAGGGCAAGGATCGCGAGCGCGTCGTGCGCGTGTGGCTACTCACCGACGCGGCCGCTCCGCGGCCCGCGACGCTCGCCGAGCATCCGGACCTCGTCGTGGTCCGCGCGGACGCTCGCTCGGCCGGACGCCTGCCGAAAGGTCCCGACGCGATCTACCTCGTCGACCCGCTGGGCAACCAGGTGCTCGCGTGGCCGTCCGATCCGGACGTCCGCGCGATGGCGAAGGACGTCTCGAAGCTCCTGCGGACCTCCCGCATCGGCTGACGAACTCCGCTGCGGTAGAATCGACGTTTCGCCCGCGGCCAAGCCATGACGTCCCTCGCCCTCGCCGAGACCCGACTGAAGCAGTTCCTCGCGCTCGCCAAGCCGCGCGTCGTGTCGCTCATCGTGTTCTGCGCGGTGATCGGGATGTTCCTCGCGACGCCGGACCTGCCTCCGCCGGCCGTGGTCTTCGCCGCGACCGTCGGCATCGCGCTGGTGGCGGGCGCCGCCGCGGCGATCAACTGCCTCGTCGAGCAGAAGATCGACGCGAAGATGATGCGCACCGCCCGCCGGCCGCTCCCCGCGGGCGAACTCACGTCGGCGCAGACCCTCTGGTTCGCCTCGCTCGTCGGCATCGCCGGTCTCGCGATCCTCGCCGTGTTCGTCAATCCGCTGACGATGTGGCTGACCCTCGGCACCTTCGTCGGCTACGCGATCGTCTACACGGTGCTGCTCAAGCCGGCCACGCCGCAGAACATCGTGATCGGCGGCGCGTCCGGCGCGATGCCGCCGGTGCTGGGCTGGGCCGCGGTCACCAACGAGGTCCCGCCCGAGGCGCTGATCCTGTTCCTGATCATCTTCGCCTGGACGCCGCCGCACTTCTGGGCGCTGGCGCTCTACCGCACGGCGGACTACGCGCGCGCCGGGCTGCCGATGCTGCCGGTCACGCACGGGTCGCGCTACACGCGCCTCATGATCGTGCTCTACACGGCGATGCTGGTCGCGGTCACGCTGCTGCCGTTCGCGATCCGGATGAGCGGCGCGTTGTATCTCGCGAGCGCGCTGGTGCTGGGCGGCGTGTTCGTCGCCTACGCGGTCGCGCTCTACCTCCGCTACAGCGACGCGCTCGCGCGGCGCACCTTCGCCTACTCGATCGTCTACCTCGCGGCGCTGTTCTCTGCGCTGCTGGTCGACCACTACTGGCAGTGAGCCGGGTGACGTCGAGCGCGCCACGGTCGAACGGACGCGCCTCGCGCGCCGCTCACGTTTCGCGAACGCGCTCGTCGTCCGCCTGTGGCCCGGGCCGATGCTGAGGGCGATCACCCGCTTCGCCGCCGCGGTCCTCGTGGCGCTCGCCGTCGCCGCCTGCGGCAAGGACGGTCCCGCGTTCAAGGGCTCCGACGTCACCGGCAGCGCGTTCGGCCGCGATTTCGCGCTCGTCGACGCGAACGGCACGCCGCGCACGCTCGCCGACTGGCGCGGCAAGGCGGTCGTGGTGTTCTTCGGCTACACGCAGTGCCCGGACGTGTGCCCGACGACGCTCGCGACGCTCTCCGAGACGATGAAGCTCCTCGGTCCCGACGCCGACCGGGTGCAGGTGCTGTTCGTCACCGTCGATCCCGATCGCGACACGGCCGAACTCCTGCGCCAATACGTCCCGGCCTTCGATCCGCGCTTCGTGGGCCTGCGCGGCGACACGGCGCAGACCGAGGCGGTCGCGAAGGAATTCCGGATCATCTTCCAGAAGGTGCCGGGCGCGACGTCCGAGTCCTACACGGTCGACCACTCGGCGGGACTGTTCCTCTTCGACCCGCAGGGACGGCTTCGCGTTTACGAGGGACACGGCCAGGGGCCCGACGTCCTCGCGCACGACCTGCGCGAGCTCCTGCGCGGCGCGTCCTGAAGGGAAAGCAGGGTCAGGCCCGACTTCTCCATCCTGCATCGCTGCAGCGCATCGCGATTCAGAAGTCGAGTCCTGCCCACCTTTCCCATGGCGGCCACGCTGCAGCAGGCGATCGCGCTCCACCGAGGCGGCGACCTGGCGCGCGCCGAGGCGCTCTACCGCGAGATCCTCGCTCGCGCGCCGCAGGACACCGACGCGATGCACTTCCTGGGCGTCCTGCGCACGCAGCAGCGACGCTACGACGACGCGATCGCGCTGATCGGCGGTGCCGCGAAGCTCGCTGCCGGCCACCCGGGGATCCAGTCGAACCTCGGCCTCGCGCTGAAGGGTGCGGGGCGTCTCGAGGAAGCGCTCGCGAGCTTCGACCGCGCGATCCGGCTCGCCCCCGCGCTGCCCGAGGCGCACAACAACCGCGGCAACGTCGCGCTGGCGCTCGGGCGTTCCGCCGAGGCGCTCGCGAGCTTCGACCGCGCGATCGCGCTCAGGCCCGAGTACGCGGAGGCCTGGAACAACCGCGGCTACGCGCTGGTCGCGCTCGGCCGGCTCGACGCGGCGGTCGACAGCTACGGCCGGGCGATCGCGCTCGCGCCCGGCTACGGGGACGCGCGGCACAACCGCGGACTCGCGCTGCGGCAGCTCGGCCGGGCGCGCGAGGCGCTCGCCGACGCCGAGGGTGCGCTCGCGCTGGCTCCCGCCCGCATCGACTCGCTCGACGCCCGGGGCATCGCGCTCGCCGACCTCGGCCGTCACGCGGACGCGCTGGCGAGCTTCGAGCGGGCGCTCGCAGCCGAGCCGGAACGCGCCGCGTCGCACGTGAACGCGAGCCGCTGCCGCCTCGCGCTCGGCGACTACGCGCGCGGCTGGCCCGAGCACGAGTGGCGCTGGCGGGACGACCAGATGCGGCGCGGCTGGCGCGACTTCGCGGTGCCGCGGTGGACCGGCGAGCAGGACCTCGCCGGTCGCAGGCTCCTGCTCCACGCCGAGCAGGGCTACGGCGACGCGATCCAGTTCTCCCGCTACGCGCCGCTCGCCGCCGCGCGCGGCGCCGAGGTCGTGCTCGAGGTCGAGCCCGCGCTCGCGACGCTCCTCGCGACGCTCGCCGGCGTGCACCGGATCGTCGTCGCGGGCGACCCGCTGCCGCCGGTCGACCTGCATTGCCCGCTGATGAGCCTGCCCCTCGCGTTCGGCACGACGCTCGACGACGTTCCCGCCGACGTGCCGTACCTCGCCGCGGATCCGGCGCGCGTCGCCCGCTGGCGCGAGCGCCTGCCTCGGCGCGGGCGCCCGCGGATCGGCCTCGCCTGGTCGGGCAACGCCGCGCAGCGCGACGACGCGTACCGGTCGATTCCGCTGGCGCGCCTCGCGCCGCTGCTCGAGTTCGACGCGGAGTTCGTCGTCTTGCAGAAGGGCGTGCGCGAGAGCGACCGGGCCGCGCTCGCGTCGACGCCGCGCCTCCACGACGTCGGCGGCGGGATCGAGGACTTCGCGGACGTCGCGGCGCTGATCGACGGGGTCGACCTGGTGATCAGCGTGTGCACGTCGGTCGCGCACCTGGCCGGCGCGCTAGGCAAGCCGCTGTGGGTGCTGCTTTCGACGGCGGCGGACTGGCGCTGGCTTCGCGACCGCGACGACAGTCCCTGGTATCCCACGGCGAGGCTCTTCCGCCAGTCGGCGCCGGGCGACTGGTCCGGACCGGTTCGGCAGGTCGCGACGGCCCTCGAGGCGCGCCTGGGGGAGATCGATCCGCGAGCAGGCGTTCGCGAAAGTTGAGCGGCTGGCGCGAAGCGCGAGTCCGCTCCAGCGGAGCGTTGCAGGACGCCCGCCGCGAGGCTTCATGCCGGCGCCCCGATCGCGTTGGGAGAATTC